>CEUJ01067778.1_pt1 | contig 11266 bp, 8 predicted proteins | sample 361531 | NCBI WGS metagenome assembly CEUJ01 (sample SAMEA2622842, study PRJEB7988) | marine metagenome | biome: marine biome (ENVO:00000447); feature: marine epipelagic mixed layer (ENVO:xxxxxxxxx); material: "saline water (ENVO:00002010), including plankton (ENVO:xxxxxxxx)" | depth 140 m | reverse complement strand
GAGATTATAGCTACCACCATTGCAACTCCTGCAGAAGGACCATCTTTAGGAGTAGCGCCCTCAGGCACATGAACATGTATGTCTTTTCTTTGAAAAATAGGCGGTTCAATTCCATAACTTACAGCTCTTGATCTCACAAATGATGAAGCTGCATCAATAGACTCCTTCATAACATCACCAAGTTTACCAGTTGCTTTAATTTTTCCATTTCCTGGAAGCATTACAGCCTCAACATTTAAAATATCTCCACCAACTTCCGTGTATGCTAAACCTGTAACAACACCAATTAAATCGTCATTTTCAGTTTTACCATATCTGTATTTTTTTACCCCTAAATACTCGGAAATATTTTCAGAAGTTACATTCACCGAATCACTTTTATTAATTTCTATTTCTTTAACGGCTTTACGAGCAAGAGTATTGATCTCTCTTTCAAGGCCTCTTACACCAGCTTCTCGACTGTAATACCTTATAACAGATTGTATTGCATCATCTGAAATATTCCATTCATTTTCATTCAATCCACAATTCTCTTTGGTTTTTTTAACAAGGTGTCTTTTAGCAATTTCTAATTTTTCATCCTCAGTATAACCAGCGATTCTTATGATTTCCATTCTGTCAGCTAAAGCTTGAGGAATATTTAATGAATTAGCAGTTGTGACAAACATAACTTGTGAAAGATCATAATCAACCTCTAAATAATGATCGTTAAAAGCGTTGTTTTGTTCTGGGTCAAGAACTTCTAATAAAGCTGCAGCAGGATCACCTCTAAAATCTGAACCTAGTTTATCAATTTCATCAAGAAGAATTAAAGGATTTGTAGTTTTAACTTTTTTTAATGATTGAATTATTCTACCAGGCATTGAACCAATATATGTCCTTCTGTGCCCTCTAATTTCAGATTCATCTCTAACGCCACCCAAAGACATTCTAATAAACTCTCTACCTGTAGCTTCGGCAATTGATTTACCAAGAGATGTTTTACCAACTCCTGGAGGTCCAACTAAACATAAAATAGGGCCTTTTATTTTCTTTGATCTATTCTGAACAGCCAAGTACTCTGTAATTCTATCTTTAACTTTATCAAGACCAAAATGATCTTTATCTAGTGTTTTTTGAGCAGTCGATAGATCTTTCTTAACTTTTTTCTTTTTTCCCCAAGGGATATCCAAAATCCAATCTAAATAATTTCTTACAACTGTTGCTTCCGCAGACATAGGACTCATTTGCTTGAGTTTTTTAAGTTCATTTTTAGTTTTTTCTAATGCTTCTTTAGAGAGTTTTGTTTTTGATATTTTCTCTTCAATTTCGGTAATATCGTCAACACTCTCGTTATCGTCATCAAGTTCTTTTTGAATGGCTTTCATTTGTTCATTTAAATAATACTCTTTTTGCGTTTTCTCCATTTGGTTTTTAACTCTTCTTTTTATCTTTTTTTCAACCTGAAGAACAGAAAGCTCATCCTCTAAATCATTCAAAATACTGTTAAGTCTCTCTTTAACATTCATAATTTCAAGAATTTTTTGTTTTTGACTAACATTACCGGACATTTGACTTGCTATTGTATCTGCTACTTTTGATGGACTATCTGTGTCATTTAAAGCGGTAGTATTTTCAGAAGTAACTTTATTATTAGTTTTGACAAAATCTTCAAAACGAGAGGCTACTTGTCTTGAAAGGGCTCTTTCCTCGCTATGAACCTCTTTATTTTCAGAAATAACTTCAATTTTTGCTTCAAGGTAATCTCTTGCCTCATTGAATTCCTCTACCCTGGCTCTTTTTAAACCTTCAACTAAAACTTTTACAGTTCCATCTGGTAACTTTAATAATTGAAGAACTTTTCCCAAAGTACCAACCTCATAAAGGTCTTTTTTTTCAGGATCGTTGATATCTGCATCTTTTTGTGCAAGAAAAAGAAGTTCCTGGCCTTTATCCATAACTGATTCAAGAGCTGAAATAGATTTGTCTCTACCAACAAAAAGGGGAACTACCATGTGAGGGAAAACAACGATATTTCTCAAAGGCAGTACTGGTGTATTTTTAAATAATTTAAATTCTTGAACTTTTTTTTCTTCGGTCATTGGATATCCATAAATAAATTTTTATTTTTATTATAAGTTAATAATTAATGATAATATATAATATGGGCGTTAAAAAATAACTATCAAGAGTAAAAAGTGAATAAAATTAATTAACAATCTTTTTTTCATTCTTTTTTTCTTTTTCACCATAAATATACAGGGGTGCTGATTTACCCTCAACAACATCTCCAGAAATTACAACCTCAGTAACATCTGGCGTACCAGGTATTTCAAACATAGTATCCAGTAAAATATTTTCAATTACAGATCTAAGACCTCTTGCACCAGTTGAATAGGACATAGTTTTCTTTGCAATAGCAAGCAATGCATCATCTGAAAATTTTAATTCAACATTTTCTAAATTAAATAATTTTTTATATTGCTTAACAACTGCATTCTTTGGCTCTGTAAGAATCCGAATAAGAGAATTTTCGTCTAAGTCTTCCAATGAAGCACAAACAGGTAGTCTTCCTATAAATTCAGGAATTAATCCAAATTTAAGAAGGTCTTTTGGTTGCAAATCTTTAAGTATTTCTCCAGTTCTTCTATCATCCTTTTCTTTAACCTCAGCTCCAAACCCAACTGATCTGTTAGTTCCTCTCTCAGAAATTATATTTTGAATACCATCAAAGGCTCCACCGCATATAAATAATATATTCGTCGTATCAACCTGAAGAAACTCTTGTTGTGGATGCTTTCTTCCTCCTTGTGGCGGAACAGAAGCAACTGTACCTTCCATAATTTTTAATAAAGCTTGCTGAACACCCTCGCCAGAAACATCTCTTGTTATGGAAGGATTATCAGATTTTCTTGTAATTTTATCAACTTCATCAATATAAACTATACCTCTTTGAGCTCTCTCAACATTGTAGTCTGCAGCTTGTAATAATTTTAAGATAATGTTTTCTACATCCTCACCTACATAACCTGCCTCAGTTAAAGTAGTTGCATCAGCCATTGTAAAAGGAACATCTAATATTCTTGCAAGGGTTTGTGCTAGTAGGGTTTTTCCACAACCTGTTGGACCAAGTAACAGAATATTCGATTTGGCTAGTTCAACATCATCTTTTTTGGTATCGCAATCAAGCCTCTTGTAATGGTTATGCACAGCAACTGAAAGAACTTTTTTTGCTCTTTGCTGACCAATTACATAATCATCTAGAACACCATAAATCTCTTCTGGTGATGGAACTGAGTCTACTTCTTTTTCTTCAAAGTTTTTTGCTTCTTCTTTAATTATGTCCATACATAATTCTACACATTCATCACAAATAAAGACTGTAGGTCCAGCAATAAGCTTTTTAACTTCGTGCTGACTTTTACCGCAAAAACTGCAATAAAGTGTATTCTTTGAATCGCCACTATCACTAATTTTACTCATATCTAATTATACCTTACCTGTTTTAATATAACAAAATTAATCTTCGGTTTTTAATTCTCTATTTTCAACAACTTTATCTATCAAACCAAATTTCATAGCATCATCTGATGTCATAAACGTATCTCTATCAAGAGCTTTTTCAATTGTCTTTAAATTTTGACCAGTATGTTTTACGTAAATATCATTCAGCCTTGACCTAAGTGATAAAATTTCTTGCGCGTGTCTCTCAATATCCGATGCTTGTCCTTGAAAACCACCTGAAGGTTGATGAACCATTATTCTCGCATTAGGAAGAGAAAATCTTTTACCAGGAGTGCCTGCTGATAAAAGAAGGCTACCCATTGATGCTGCTTGGCCAATACACAAAGTTGAAACATCAGGCTTTATGTATTGCATTGTATCATATATTGCTAAACCAGAGGAAACAACACCTCCTGGAGAATTTATATACATTGAAACTTCTTTTTTTGGATTTTCCGCCTCAAGAAAAAGTAATTGAGCAATAATTATACTAGCCATATAATCCTCAACAGGGCCAGTAACGAAAATTATTCTTTCCTTTAAAAGGCGTGAATAGATATCGTAGGCTCTCTCACCTCTATTGGACTGCTCAACAACCATAGGAATTAAATTTCCTGAAGGTTTAATATTTTTATCCATAATAATTTCCTCAATCACATTTATATATATGGGATAATTCTTTTAATATGCAAAGATAAAACTGAAAAAATATTTAAAGAAAAAAAACATAATTAAAACAGTAATTTATTAATCTTTGTTTAATAAAGGTTTTTTTACTTAGCTTTTGTTTTAGATTTATTACCTGAAATTACTTTAGATTTCTTTTTTTTCTCAGACTTTGATGCTTTTTTTACACCCGTTTCAAATAAATCCTCCCTAGATACTTTTACATCTTTTAGTTCTACTTTTTCTAAAATAAAATCAATAACTTTTTCTTCAAAAACAGGAGCTGTAAGCTGACCTATCGCGTCTTGATTTTTTTGATAATAATCTAAAATTTCCTTTTCTTGACCCGGATATTTCTGCATTTCCATTTGTAAGGCTTTATTAATATCATTGTCCTCTAATTTAATGTTGTTTTGCTTTCCAATTTCTGCAATTAAAAGTCCAGTACATACCCTTTTCTCAGAAATTTCAGTATAATTTTTCCTAATCTCTTTTTCACTTAATTCTAGATCCTTAAGATCTTTTTTCTGTTGATCTAACTGTTGTTGAAGTTGATTCCACATTTGGTCAAATTCCTGATTTACCATACTTTCTGGAAGTTCAAAATTATGTTTCTTTTCAAGGGCATCCAGAAGGCTATCTTTAAGCTTCATGCGAGCAGCCGAGTCAAAGTCTTGTTGAATTCTCTCTTCGAGGTTTTTTTTAAGGGTTTTCAAATCTTCCATTCCTAAGCTTTTTGCTAGATTATCATTAACTTTTGACTCCTCAGCTTTAGAAACTTTTTTTATCTCAACGTCAAAGGTTGCTTCTTTACCTGCTAAATCAGAACTTTGATAATTATCAGGAAATTTAACCTTAACAAGTTTTTTATCACCCTTTTTTAAACCAACCAATTGATCCTCAAAATTATCAATAAAAGATTTAGACCCTAAGACCAGATTGGCATCGTTTGCTGTACCGCCATCAAAAGCGAGATCATCTATTTTTCCTACATAATCAATTGTTACTTGATCCCCATCTTTTGATTTTGTTTTTTCAGATGTTTCTTTAAATGATTTATTTTGTTTAGCTAGATACTCTAGAGCATCTTTTATGTCTTTTTCCTTTGGTTTAGAGACAGGTTTATCTAATTTTATTTTTGAAAAATCAGTAATTTTTATTTCTGGAAGTACTTCACAATTCATTGTAAAAACAAGGTCTTTGTTTTTCTCAATTACGTCGTTCATATCTGAATTAAGTTTTACATCAGGTTTTACTGCAGCTCTTAGGTCTCTATCCTTTAAAACACTTTGTGATGCCTCTGAAACCTTCTCTTCAATAACCTCAACCATCACACTTTGCCCGTAAAGTTTTTCAATATGAGCAGTAGGAACTTTTCCAGGTCTAAATCCATCAATCTTTGCTTTTGAGGCAATATCTTGAATTTTTTTTATCTTTTTTTCTTTAAGATCATCAATACGAATAGTAATTGAAAACTCTCTTTTAAGACCCTTTGATTTTAATTCTTTAACTTCCATTTTAATCTCTTATGTTTTGGTGCGGGCGGAGGGAGTTGAACCCCCACGCCTTGCGGCACAGGTACCTAAAACCTGCGTGTCTACCAATTCCACCACGCCCGCATATTTAATTATGATTTCTTATCAGTACATTTAAAGAATATCTAGAGAAATTATTATTTTATTAAAAGAAATACTCAAAAATACCAACACTCCAAAATTTTCCGAATTTTTTTCCAACATTACTCAATACGCCAATTTTTTTATATCCCAATAGTAAGTGAAGTTTCTCTGAAGCATTATTTGGTTCAGTTATAAATGCATAAGCTCTATTTACATCATAAACATCTATTTTATTAAAAAGATTTTTCATCAAGACTTTTCCATAACCTTTACCAATATATTTCTTACTAATATAGACACTTGTTTCTATTGAGGATTTATAAGCCTCCTTATCTCTAAAGGGTCTTGAACTTGCAAAACCAATAAGAGTATCATTTTCGTAAGCTACAATGCATTGATAAGGGCTATCTTCATTAAAAATTTTAGACCACTCTTTTTTTTCTGAAAATGTTTTTTCTTTAATATCAAAAGTAAATGCTGTTTCTTTTATGTAATTATTATAGAGCAAATTAACAGCTTCAATGTCAGTATCACTTATATTTCTGATAAAAATGTTTTTCATAAAACAAACTCTTAAAAAAATTGCCTTTAATTAATTAAGGTCGAGGCCTCATCTCCCAAAGAAATAATTTTTAATTTTTTATCTGAGAGATAAAGATGGGTTAAAGAAGTATTATCGGGATTAAAAAAAACAACTTTATCACTTTTTTTTAAATGACTAACTATCGAGTTTATAACTAAATAATGAGTAAAAATAAATGTATCCTTATTTAATGATAAAAAAAACTTTAAAATATTATCTCTCCATAAAAAATAATCAATTTTTGACTTCTTGGACTCTTCATCGGAAATAAGCTCACCCCATGTAAGAGGCAAAACTCTTTTCAACCATACAACTCTCTTTTTTAAATTTTCTATTGGAGAAGGGATCTCAATTACCCTCTTTTCAATTTTAATTTTTTTATTTTTAATTTTAGAAAATGGTTCAGCCGTCTCAATACACCTTTTAAGAGGGCTAGAGAAAATGTCAAAAGGCTCTTTTGATATTTTTGATAATTTTAAAGCAATTTTATCAGATTGTTCTCTTCCTATTCTATCAAGCTTAGGGTTATTTGTATCCCAACCTGATGAAGCCTTACCGTGGCGAATTAAATAAATATTTACCATTAGTGTATTTTAATAATGCTGTAACTGTCTTCAGATTGCTCAACACTGCATTCTCTATTTAAGCATTCTTCATTCATTAATTTGTCAAGATCGTTATCATTTTTTGTTATCGCAATAAATCTATTATTACTTCTATTAAGCCTGCCTATTACGATACCTAACTCAGGGCCGTCCCTTCCATTAGCAACAGTATAGGTTTCAATTTTTGCTTCTCCTGATGGATTTTCTTCTACTGTTGGTTTTGGGAGATTATCAATATTTTTTTGATAGCTGTCAGGATTCTCCCTTTTCCACTCACCCTCAAAAGGCTCGCTTGAATAAAGCCCCATACCATGTTTAGTAGCAAACCAACCATTTGACGTACAAAGTCCTTTGGATCCTTGGTTTTCTCTGAGTTTATCCATAATTGTTGCAATCGAATGAGTAACATAATTATTACCTGCTCCTCCAAAATACGGAAGGCCCCCTGTTACGGTTAAATCTCTTCTGTCATTTAGACTTATTCCTAAAGCCTCTCTTCCAAGTTCAACCATACTGGGAAAGCATGAATATAAATCTATGAAATCAATTTCATCAATGTTCCAATTGGACATTGCAAATGCTTTTTCTCCCATAAGTTTTATTGCCTTGGATGAATGCAACACTGGTCTTTCAGTTACATTCCACACCTCATTAATATCAGCGCACCCATGCAAATATATTCTTTTTTCTTTAGGAATTTTAAATTGATTGGCCCTTTCCTCACTCATCATTATTAGCGAAGCAGATTGATCAACTTCCATAATCGCATTCATAAATTTTGTGTAAGGATATCCTATATATCTATTTATTTTAGTTACATTTGAAATTTCATTTGCAGATCTCTCAATTGGAAACCATGCATTAGGATGATTTTTCGCGATCTTAGTAAACGGAGAAAACAATTCACCTAAATAGTTCTGGTGTTTTTCAATTGAATTACCCATTCTTCCTCTAATTGCAGTTTCAAATAATGGATAGACATTTACTGGAAATGCTATTCCATGTTTAATTTCATTATAAGTACCACCAGGTTTTTCGTAACCTAAATCAATCCTGGAACCGGCAGTATCATCTCCCCACCCAGTTTTTTTACCATTCTTAGATGCTTTCCTCATTGTTGAAAAACACTCGGAACCTGACAATAAAACTACCTCGCTTTGTCCATTACTTATTCTTTCTGCAAAGATATTCAAAAGAAACTGAGGAGTATTTCCTCCGGTAGGTCCATAAAAAGTTTCCGCTTCATTAATGCCTAATTTATCCGCAAGGGATTTAGGAGGATTCTTGTAGATTGAAAAAGGTGGCCTCGCTCCTGCTCCAGAGTCGAAAATAAATCTTACTGTAACAACGCTATCAATATAATTTTGTAAATCATCTATACCAGTATCTTGAATTGCTCTAAGTGAAGATTCATACATCATTTGAATTGGATTTTTTGCATCTTCATAATTTTCAGTTTTTTGTGTAATTTGACCAGAACCGACCAATACAGGTGTTTTTGGATTAATCATTAATTTTTCCTCAAAAGTATTTATGCTTTATATATATAACCTTAAGTTAATAAAATACTTAATTAATAAATAAAGTTATCGAAATTAATATAAATGGCATAAAAATTGCTTTTTATAGTTATTAATTTTAACCAAGGAGAGGAATATGAAAAAAATTCAAGCAATTATTAAACCCTTTAAACTTGATGAAGTTAGAGATGCGCTTCAAGAAATAGATATTGCAGGAGTAACAGTTACAGAAGTTAAGGGATTTGGAAGGCAAAAAGGACATACTGAACTTTATAGAGGTGCAGAATATAGTGTCGATTTTTTACCAAAAATTGTACTTGATATTGTGGTTGAAGATGGAAAACTTCAAGAGGCCTGTGATGCCATAAAAAAAGCAGCCTACACAGGTAAAATCGGTGATGGTAAAATCTTTATAACATCTATTGATGAGGCTATAAGGATAAGAACAGGTGAAACTGGAGACGAAGCTATTTAGCAGAAATTTGATGTGTAAATTACTTTTGTGTAATATGTGTAATTTTTACAGAAATATAAGTAATATAAGTATTTAAGGGCTAGTATTTTTTAAAATAATAGTTTTAATAGTTTTCTGTTGAAATTTTTTTTACGCAATTATTTAAATATAAATTTAGTAACAATTGAAGGAGAAAACTTAAAATGACAAAGTACGAATATGTCTGGTTGGATGGCTATCAACCAGAACCATTTTTAAGAAGTAAAGTTAAAGTTACCAGCGACCAAGCACCGCCAGAATGGTCTTTTGACGGTTCATCAACTCTACAGGCTGATGGCGGAAGCTCGGATTGTATTCTGACCCCAGTTCAAGAGTATACCAACCCTCTTTTTGGCGACAAACTTGTAATGTGTGGAGTTCAAACTGGTTCAAGAGAAGTACATCCATCAAATACTAGGCATGCAGCATCTGAAGTTGCCTCTGATGAGTGGTGGTTTGGCTTTGAGCAAGAATATTTCTTAACCAATCCCGATGGAACTATTTTGGGTTGGGAAGATGGTATTCCATCGAAACCTCAAGGTGAATATTATTGTGGTGTTGGAGCCGCAAATGTCAAAGGCAGAGAGATATCTGAAGCTCATCTTGATGCGTGTTTAGAAGCTGGAATTGAATTAACTGGAACAAATGCTGAGGTTGCATTAGGCCAATGGGAGTACCAATGTCTTGGTAGAGGTATTAAAGCTGGTGATGATCTATGGATGAGTCGATATTTGTTGCATAAAGTAGCAGAAGATTTTGACGTTTCAGTAAATATTCATCCAAAACCTCAGTCAGGTGACTGGAATGGATCAGGGATGCATACAAATTTCTCAAATAAAGAGATGAGAGAAAATGGTTCTGAAGATCTATTTAACTCAATGTGTGAAAAACTTGGAACTGTTCATCAAGAGGCAATAAGTAACTATGGATCTGATAATGATCAGAGGCTTACCGGCTTACATGAAACACAAAAAATTACTGAATTTTCATACGGTGTTAGCGACAGAGGCGCAAGTATACGTATTCCAATATATACAGTTGAGCATGATTGGAATGGATACCTAGAGGATAGAAGGCCAGCCTCCAATGCTGATCCATACCGAATAATTCATCATATAATTAGTAATTTAAGCTAATTAATTTTTAAAGCTTTGTTTTGAAAAATAGCCTTCAATGAAGGCTATTTTTTTATTATTAGTACGAATCGTATAATGGTAAAATTTGTATTGTCATTTTTTAGGATTAAGCTTGTCAAAAAAAGACTCATATGATGCATCTGATATTGAAGTTCTTGAGGGACTAGAACCAGTAAGAAAAAGACCAGGAATGTATATTGGGGGAACAGATAAAAATGGCATGCACCATCTTTTTTCAGAAATAATTGATAATTCTATGGATGAAGCAGTAGCTGGTCACGCAAATAAAATTAGTGTCGAAATTCTAGATAATAACATAATTACTATTTCAGATAATGGAAGAGGAATACCAATTGATAAGCATCCTAAATTTCCAAAAAAATCTGCCTTAGAAGTAATTTTAACAACACTTCATGCTGGTGGAAAATTTAATAATAAAGTTTATCAAACATCTGGTGGTTTGCATGGAGTAGGAATAAGCGTTGTAAATGCACTATCTGAATTCTTGGATGTTCAAGTATATCGTAATAAAAGTATTTATTCACAAAAGTTCAGAAAAGGAATACCGCAAGGAGATTTAATAAAATTAAATCAAAAAACAAATAAAAGAGGAACTAAAGTTAGTTTTAAACCAGATGAGAGAATCTTTGATAAAAATATAAAGTTTAATATAAAAAGATTGTATGATTTTTGTAAATCTAAGGCTTATTTATTTGCTGGCACCGAAATTAAGTGGACTTGTGATGAAAAATTGGCTTTAGAAAATGATATTCCAAACTTAGAAACTTTTAATTTTTCAGATGGGCTAGAGGATTATCTTAATAATGAAGTGGAAAAATCATCATTTGTTAATACAGATTGTTTTTCAGGAAAAAAAGAAAAAGATATTAATGATAATTCATTAGAATGGGCAGTAAATTGGACTATTAATTCCGATGGGTTTTTAAAATCATTTTGCAATACTGTTCCAACACCTGAGGGCGGTACTCATGAAATTGGCTTGAAAAGCGGTTTATTAAAAGCCCTTAAGTCACATTCAGATAGAATTGGTAATAAAAAAGCCTTATCAATAAATTCTGAGGATTTATCAAAGTCAATGGTTTGTGTAATTTCCCTTTTTATACCTGATCCAAAATTTCAAGGACAAACAAAGGACAAACT
>CEUJ01018907.1_pt1 | contig 11271 bp, 7 predicted proteins | sample 361531 | NCBI WGS metagenome assembly CEUJ01 (sample SAMEA2622842, study PRJEB7988) | marine metagenome | biome: marine biome (ENVO:00000447); feature: marine epipelagic mixed layer (ENVO:xxxxxxxxx); material: "saline water (ENVO:00002010), including plankton (ENVO:xxxxxxxx)" | depth 140 m | reverse complement strand
AAAACCTACATTTAATTGTCTATTTAATTTTTCTTCATCAAATTTTAACTCTTTTGCCTTTTCCTTAACAAGTTTTAAAAACTCAATTGCATCAAGTTCTTTTTCACCTCTAGCTTTTCTAATTGCATTTAATGATGTTTTTAAAAAGATATTTGTATTTACCCCTGGAATTTCTAATGGATATTGGAATGCCAAAAATATACCTTTATGTGCTCTTTCTTCAGTTTCAAGTTCGAATAAATCTTTATTTTCAAATAAAATTTCACCTGAAACCTCATACCCCTTTTTACCCGATAAAATATTTGATAAAGTACTTTTCCCTGAACCATTGGGGCCCATTATTGCATGTACTTCTCCTGGATTTATGTTTAGGGAGAAACCCTTTAGGATTGACTTGTTTTCTACATTGGCGTTCAAATTATTTATTTTAAGCATTAACCTACACTCCCCTCTAAACTAATGCCTACAAGTTTTTGTGCCTCTACCGCAAACTCCATTGGTAATTGTTGTAAGACTTCTTTACAAAAACCATTTACTATTAATCCAACTGCCTCTTCGGCATTTAAACCTCTTTGTTGACAATAATGTAGCTGCTCTTCGCTTATTTTTGAGGTTGTTGCCTCATGAGCAATATTTGAGTCATGATTTTTGTTTTTAATATAAGGAACTGTATGTGCACCACATTTATTGCCCATTAAAAGTGAGTCACATTGAGTATAATTGCTGGAGTTCTTTGCTTTTGAGTTAATATCTACAAGGCCTCTATAGGTCATGTCTGAAAAACCTGCACTAATACCTTTTGATATTATCTTGCTTTTAGTATTTTTTCCAAGATGTATCATTTTAGTACCTGTATCAGCTTTTTGGTGATTATTAGTAATTGCAATAGAGTAAAACTCACCAATAGAATTATCACCCTTCAAAATACAACTAGGATATTTCCATGTAATCGCAGATCCAGTTTCCACTTGAGTCCAAGAAATTTTAGAATTTTTACCTTTACATAATCCTCTCTTAGTAACAAAATTATAAATGCCACCTTTTCCATTTTCATCTCCTGGATACCAATTTTGAACCGTTGAATATTTAATCTCGGCATCATCTAATGCTATTAATTCAACATTTGCAGCATGAAGTTGATTTTCATCTCTCATTGGGGCTGTACAACCCTCCAGATAACTTACGTAACTTCCTTTATCTGCTACTATTAAAGTTCTTTCGAACTGTCCAGTCTCAGAGGCGTTTATTCTAAAGTAAGTAGATAATTCCATTGGACATCTCACTCCCTCAGGAATGTAAACGAATGACCCATCAGTAAAAACTGCAGAGTTTAAAGTTGCAAAAAAATGATCTGTTGTTGGAATTACTGTTCCAAGATATTTTTTAACTAACTCAGGATGTTTCTGAATAGCCTCTGACATTGAACAAAAAATTATTCCATGTTTTGTCAATTCACCTTTAAAAGTAGTTGCAACAGAAACAGAATCAAACACCGCATCGACAGCAATTCCATTTAATCTCTCTTGTTCCTTGAGTGGTATTCCAAGTTTATTATAGGTCTCTAATAATTTTGGATCTAGCTCATCTAAACTCTTAGGTTTATCTTTCATGCTTTTTGGTGCAGAATAATAATATAAATCTTGATAATCTATTTTTGGATATTTTGGTTTTTGCCAATCAGGCTCCTTAAGAAGTTTAAATCTCTTGAATGCTTTTAATCTAAAGTCTAGCATCCATTTTGGTTCTTTTTTAATATTTGAAATAAATTTGATTATACTTTCATTTAATCCTTTTGGTGATCTAATATTCTCTATGTCTGTAGAGAATCCATATTTATAATCTTTTAAATTATCTATATCTTTTTGTCTTGTATCCATCTTAAATTCTATTTTCTTTATTATTTTCTATTAAATCTTCTAAACTTTTTTTATCAAAGAAACTATTTATATGACTATCCAGCTCATCCCAAAGATTGTGCGTCAAGCATTTTGTCGATTTTCCATTACAGCCTTTTTTAGACTCTTTTTTACATCTTAATGTTTTGACTTTTTCATCAACTGCATCAAAAATATTTATGAGCCTTATGTCTTTCGCTTTTTTATTAAGAATATAACCTCCTTGTATACCTCTGACACTTTGAACAATATCTTTTTTTCTTAGTTTAGAAAAAATTTGCTCAAGATAATCTAATGAAATTCCTTGCCGTAAAGAAATATCTCTAAGTGATACTGGGTTGATACTATCAAACCTTGCCAGATCAACTAAAGCCATTACCGCATATCTGCCTTTAGAAGTAAGTTTCATAAAGTCTATATTTTACAAGGATATATATAAACCTGACTAAATTAGTCAAGTATTTGAAATGAAAAAAAATTTAACAAATTGTCACCTAGTTGTGATATGTCTAATTTTTTTGTGAGAATAGTTATCATTAACAATTATGGACAATAAAATTTTAGAAATATTTATTCCAGGACCGGCAGGAAGATTGGAGGCAAAATATTATAAAAGTAAAAAGAACACTTCTCCCATAGCTCTTGTTTTGCAACCTCACCCACAATACGGAGGAACTATGAATAACAAGGTGGTGGTTGAAACTTTTAACACTTTTATGGATAATGATTTTTCAGTTTGTAGAGTAAATTTTAGAGGTGTTGGTAAAAGTGATGGAGAGTTCGATAATGGTCAAGGTGAACTTGCAGATGCAGCGGCTGCATTAGACTGGTTAGAAAGAGAAAATTTCGACAATTCACAATGTTGGGTATCTGGATTTTCTTTTGGTTCTTTGATTGCAATGCAATTATTAATGAGACGTCCAGAAATTAATAGATTTATTTCTATCTCACCCCAACCCAATGTTTACGATTTTTCTTTTTTATCACCTTGTCCAACATCTGGACTAATGATTTATGGAAAAAAAGATGAACTAGTACCTAATGAATATATTAATGATCTTAATAAAAGATTGAGTGCCCAAAAAGGAATTAAAGTTGAATTTCAGTCAGTATCAAATGCCAATCATTTTTTTTCCAAAAACGAGGATTCTTTAGTAAAAAATTTAGATCAATATATCAAAAAAGAAACGGCTCTATATTAGTTAAAAATTTCTCGTTAAAGTTCCACCAATTGTAGGATATTTACATCCTGTTGTTTGAGGAAAAGACGATGGTAATTTTAAAAAATTTCGAACCGCTAAATAACCAAAACATTGAGATTCAACAAAATCTCCATTAAAACCAAAATCATCAATATTCAATATTTTAATTTCATTATTTTTCAAACATTCAATTATATTTGAAATTAGAAATCTATTTTTTCTTCCTCCACCACAAACAAAATTATTTGTAGAAACTAAATCACTTTTTTTATTTACATACTCTATACCTTGAGCAATTAAGTGTGCTGAAAACCTTGTCAATGTTGCACAACCATCTTCTAACGATAAACCTCTTACAAAAGAAATATCAAAATCTTTAACATCAAGAGATTTTTCGGTATAATCAATTCTAAAGTTTTCTATTGCTTGATTTAACACCAGATTATTAACTTTACCTGATTTAGCAATATCTCCATTTTTATCATATTTTTTATTTGAATTTAATCTTACCCATTCATCGATCAAACAGTTTCCAGGACCAATATCGCATGCTTGCAAGTTTGATCCAATTGGATCATGATTTTCTGATATTTTTGTTACATTGGTAATACCCCCAATATTAATTATGTTCAAAGGAAATGGTATTTTGAAATTTTCTGCAATTTGATTACCGATTAAATTGTGAAAAATGGGTGTTAAGGGTGCACCATTTCCACCGTTTTTTAAATCTTGTTCTCTAAAATTATTTATTACTATTTTTTTTGTAAATTGAGATAATAATCTTGCATCGCCAAGTTGTACAGAAATTTGATTTTTTGGATCATGAAAAATAGTTTGCCCATGGACTCCTATTAAATCAATTTCATCATTGAATTTGCTTATAATTTTATTTATTGCTACATTGTGAAATATCGTTAAATCTCTTTCGAGGTTGTTTTGTTCAAGAGCGTTAGTTTCTAAATCTTGAATATTAGAAATTTTATTTCGAAGATTAATAAGTTTATTACGTAATTTTTCATCAAACTCGAAATATTCATTCAAAATTGGTGTAAATTCAGCATAACCATCAGTTTTGATCAATGATAAATCTATTCCATCCATTGAAGTTCCGGTCATAACTCCGATTACTGTGAATACTTTTTTTTTCATTAATATTTTTTTTTAATAAATAATGTATATTGTGCAACTATAGTCATATGAATAATTTTTTAAAAGAATTTAAAGATAGGGGATATTTTTACCAATGCACCAATGAAAATGGACTTTCTAAGTTGTTAGATAAAGAAAAAATTAAAGGGTATATAGGTTTTGACTGTACAGCTGAAAGTCTTCATGTTGGGAGTTTGCTACAAATTATGTGTTTAAGACTTATGCAGAAGCATGGTCATAGACCGATTGTTTTACTTGGTGGTGGAACAACAAGAATTGGTGATCCATCTGGAAAGGATAAAACGAGAAAAATATTAGATGAAAAAAATATTGAGAAAAATATTGAAAATATTAAGAAAATTTTAAAAAAATATTTAATTGTAAATAATCCAAAAACCAAACCTATATTCGTAAATAATTATTCTTGGCTAAAAGGGTTAAATTATATTTCTTTCCTACGAGACGTAGGTAAGCACTTTACTATTAATAAAATGTTAACTTTTGATAGTGTTAAATTAAGATTAGAAAGAGAACAATCTCTTAGCTATATGGAATTTAATTATATGATTTTGCAAGCTTATGATTTTTTGGAATTAAATAAAAAAGAAAAATGTGTATTACAAATTGGTGGGTCTGACCAATGGGGAAATATAGTTAACGGAGTTGAATTAGTGAAAAGATATTCTAATAGGGAAATTTTTGGTCTTACAACACCTTTAATTACATTAGCATCAGGTGTGAAAATGGGTAAAACCGAAAGTGGTGCTGTTTGGTTAGATAAAAAATTTCTTTCAGCTTATGATTACTGGCAATTTTGGAGAAATACTGATGATCGAGATGTAATCAAATTCTTAAAATTTTTTACTGATTTAGATCTTAATCAAATTGAAAATATTAAAGATAAAGACATTAATGAACTAAAGGTTTTATTAGCAAATGAAGCGACTGCGATGCTTCATGGTGAAAAAAATGCAAAAAATTCTGAAAAAGCTGCTAGGGAGGCATTCTCTGGAGTGACTTTGGGATCAAACTTACCAACAATAGATATTAAAAATAATGAAGTTAGTAAAAAGATAAATATTATTGATCTTGTTCTTTTGTCAAATCTTGAAGTTTCAAAAAGTGAAATAAGAAGATTAATTAAAGGAAATGCTGTTAAAATAAATGATAAGATTGTACCTGATGAAAAATTGATGATTGGAAAAGATTTTTTCAATAAAGATTACTTAAAACTCTCGATTGGCAAAAAAAGACATATAAAAATTAAATTGAATTAATTTTTTTTAATTTTTTCAAGTGTTCTGGTTATAAACCTCGGAGTTAAAGTTTTTATAGGATTTACGGTAGTTTCTAAATTTTTTGGTGGACCTTTTATCTTAAAACTCACACCGAAAACTCCTTCACCAGTTTTTGTTCCAACTAATATTTTTCCTAATACTGGTAATGAGCCAATAAATTTATTTATTGTGGTAGCTGGGACTAATGTGCCTCTTAAACTAATAAGTTTGTTTTTTTCAACATATCCATCCATTAGAATTGATATAGCTGGTCCTATTGCGTAGATTTCCTCTATGGTCATTAAATTTTCTTTATTAGTAAAATTCATTTCGAATTCATCAAATCTAATACCTTCTCCTGATAAAATATCAGCAATACCTTGAAGCGAAGCTAAAGTTAATATTTTAGTCAATACCGGCATTTCTTTTAACTTAAAATCATAAATTTTAATTGTGGAATTAGAAACATTATTTTTTTTTGAACTATAAAAATCTATTTTTCCTTCATCAAATCCCTTTATAAATTTATATCTTCCAACAATGGGTTTAGCTTCGTCAACAAAAAGTGTAGTTATTTGATTGCTGTTAATTGTATTAGATGTAAATTTAAGTTTCTTACCATTAGAAAAAATTCCCTCTAAATCAGCTTTAAATAATTTTTGATTTTGGTAAGATAAAAAACCTGAAAAATTCTCTAATTCAAATTCATTATCTAAATTTAGCTTATCAATCTTAATATTTACTTTATTTTTTAAATTAAAAAAATCTGACTTTGAGCCTTTTTTATGAAGTAATTTGTCTATCAAGACATTAGCATTAAAGTGTGAGCCTTTAATGTAATAATCTTTATTTTTTTTAAATAGCTTAATAAAATTTTTTTTTTTTTCTTTATCGAAATAATCTAGCTCTATTTTATTTAAATCAACAATATTTAATTTTTTATTAAAAACAATATCATTAATACCAATTTTATTATTTCCCTCTTTTAAAGAAAGCAATTTAATGAAAATTTGATTATTACTTTTTAATGAGCCCTCTATATCAATTACTGTTTTGGCACTCTTTTCTTTTTTGAAATTTAATAAATCTATCTTTAATGGATTATTAATCATTTCATAAGTAGTTTTGAAATTTAATAATTTGCTAGTCTTCTCTAAACTATACGAAATAAAATCTTTATTATTCTGTATTAATATATCGCCATTACCTATTAAGGATAATCTCTTTTTTTTATAATTCAATTCTAATGAGTTATTTGAAAATGAAATTTTTTTTTCAAAGTTTGGAAAAACTTCTTCTAGAGATAAATTGCTTCCAATTAAAAATTCATTTATGGAAATTTTTGATTTAATTTCTAAGTTTTTTAAATTCAATTTTTTATTTATATTAAATGAAAAAATATTATTTGAGCTAAATATTAATCTTTTTAAATCAATATTTGGAAAAAAAGGTTTAAAAAATAAATTTAAATTTTTTTCTTTAAGTTTAATTTTTTGATTATTAATATTACCATTAACAAAAAATTCATTTTTAATAGTTTGAATGGTTAATTTATTTGAATTGAAATTTAAATCATTAAGAAATAAAGAAATATCATTCAAAATTAGATCATTTTTTTTATAATCGAAAATAAAATTTAATTTATCAACTTTATATTTTTCAAAAAAATTAAGTTTTGCATCTTTTACAAATCCATTAACTCTATAATTATTTTTTATTTTTCCGTTTTTATTAAATTCAAGTTTGATATCTGCAATAAAATATCCTTTTTCAGTAATTTTTTCTAAAACAAAAAGTTCAGGAGTATTATTTAATGATCTTATAAATGATATTAAATTATTAATTTCTATGGATTTTGTAGAAATCTCTAAATTTTCAATAGAAAATTTTTTGTCAATTAAAGATTTTAAGGAAATTAGAGTTTTTATACTTTCAATTTCTATAGTTTTATTTTTATTTTTAATCTTAGGTCCAATGGTTTTAACATTTACTTTAAATTTAATTGGATCTAGGATTAATTTAATTTTTTTTAATTCAATGCTTAAATTTTGGTTGATACCTTTTATCTTGTTTGATATTTGTCTGTTAAATTTATCAGTTTCAATTCCAATAAATGTAAAATAAGAAATTATTATTAAAATTACGACAATTAAAGAAATTAGAGATTTATAAAAAAGTCTCATCTTACTTCATACAATGATTGTTCCAAAAAGTTATCTATTTCTCCATCTAAAACTTTATCTGGGTTAGTACTTTCGTAACTAGTTCTATTGTCTTTTACTAATCTATAAGGTTGTAGAACGTATGATCTTATCTGATGTCCCCAACCAATTTCAGATTTAGCTGATTCTAAATTTTGGGTATTTTTTGCCTTTTTTTTAATTTCAAAATCGTACAATCTTGCTTTTAACATATTCATACATGTTTCTTTATTTTTATGTTGTGATCTCTCATTTTGACATTGAACTACAATTTTTGTTGGTAAATGAGTAATTCTAACAGCACTATCAGTTGTATTTACATGTTGGCCACCCGCTCCACTTGAGCGGTAAGTATCTACTCTTAAATCTTTATCATTTATCTCAATTTTAATATTTTCATCAATTACGGGATAAATCCAGACACTTGCAAAACTTGTATGACGTCTAGCACCTGAATCAAAAGGTGAAATTCTTACTAAACGATGAATTCCAGACTCTTTTTTTAACCAACCAAAAACATAAGCGCCCTCAAGTTTAATGGTAGAAGATTTGATTCCTGCTTCATCACCCTTATGTTCACTGATAAGATGTGATTTAAATTTTTTTTTATCTGACCATTTAAGATACATTCTTCTCAACATATCTGCCCAATCTTGACTCTCTGTACCTCCTGCACCAGCATGAATTTCTATATAACAATCTAAAGAGTCTGCTTCATTAGATAAAAAGCAATTTATTTCATTTCTTTTAACTATTGTTCTTAATTGACGAATGTTATTTAAGATATCCTCTTGTATAATTGAGTTATTTTCTTCGTTTGCTAATTCATTTAGATCATTTAAATCCTCAAGTTTTTTTGATGATTGTTCAAAAGACTCAATCAAATCTTCGTATAATTTTTTTTCTTTAATGATTTTTTGAGAACTTGATTTATCTTGCCAAAAATTAGCGTTAAGCATTTTTTTGTTATGATCTGCTAATTTTGAATATATATTATTTTTTTCAAAGATACTCCTTAACTCTTTGATTTATTTTCTCAATTTCTTTTTTTATATCTGTGAATTTGTAGTCCATTAATAAAACCTTAATATATTATTTGTATCTATTCTATTATTATCTGAATAAAATACTTTGCCATTAATGACATTTTTACTTTTATAAGCTTCAATTATTGTGTTTTTTGAGGAAAATTTTGCCTTTTGACCAGTTTGAGGATCAACAACCATTAGAGTAATTTCCTCAGCAACTTTAAAAGGTCTTGCCTCTGATTTCTTAACACTTTCCTTTATAAATTTTTCAAAAATTGGTAATGCTGTTTTTGAGCCTGTTTCGTATTTACCCAAAGGTTTTGGATTATCCATTCCAACATAAACACCGACAACTAAGTTAGATGTAAATCCTATAAACCAAGCATCAGTATTTTCATTTGTAGTGCCTGTCTTGCCAGCTAAGTTTAATTGTAATTTTTTAAGTTTTTTACCAGTTCCTCTTTGCACGACACCCTCAAGTAATGAAGTTATTTGATAGGCGGTTTGTGATGAGAAAACTTGCTTAAAAGAATCCTCAACTAATGGATATTCTTTACTTAAAAAAGAAATTTGAGAACAATTGATGCATGACCTTTTTTCATTATTCACTATTGTGTTTCCCTCACTATCTTGAATTCTGTCTATCAAAACTGGTTCTACTAACTTTCCACCATTTACAAAAGCACAATAAGCGGAAGTTAATTTTAATAAAGTTGTTTCGGTAGACCCAAGAGATATGGATAATAATTCCTCAGGGTTTTCATATATGCCTAACTTTTTTGAAAAATCTGCGACTGTATCTATGCCTAAACTTTGAGCAATTCTAACTGTCATCAAGTTTCTAGATTTTTCCAAACCATTTCTTAGAGTTGAAGGTCCATAAAATTTTTTACCATAATTCTCTGGTTTCCACATCTTCAGATCTGAACCCTGATCTAAAACTAATGGTGCATCTAAAACTAATGATGTTGGAGTATAATTGTTCTCTAAAGCTAAAGCATATACAAATGGTTTGAATGCTGAGCCAGGTTGTCTTAGTGCTTGTGATGCTCTGTTAAATTCACTTGCTTTAAAACTAAAACCTCCGCTTAAGGCTAAAACTCTTCCTGTATATGGATCCATTACAACTATTCCACCATTTATTTTTGGTAATTGTCTTAGATTGAAATTTTCTTTATCTTTTTTTTCGACATAAACCACATCTCCTACTTTAAATAATTCTTTTAAATCTTTTTTTAACCAGCTTAAATTTTTATATGGTATAATTCCGCTAGTTTTGTTTTGTGTCTCAATAGAAATTGAAAATTGATCAATCTTTTTAATAATAGCTAATTCCCAATTTATTGATTTCTCTAATTCAAATTCATTTAAGTTTTTTGACCAATTGGATTGATATTCTATGTTAGTCAAAACTCCACGCCATCCTTTTCTTTTATCATAAATCATTAATCCATCTCTAAGAGATTTTGTTGCAATTTTTTGTAATTCTAAGTTAATTGGAGTATTTACATTAAAACCTTGTTTATAAACTTTCTCATATGATAGCTGGTTAATAATACTCTTTCTTACATCCTCAATGTAGTATTGGGCATCCTCCAAAAAAACTTTTTTATTTTTCTTTAATTGAATTTTTTCATCTTTGAGTTTTTTGTATTGTTCAGTTGTTAAAAATTTATTATCTAATAAATTTTTAAGAACTAAATTTCTTCTAAATTTTGCTAATTTAATATTTCTATATGGATTGTATTTACTGGGTGCTTTAGGTAAAGCTGCCAATAGAGCTGCCTCATTGTAAGAAAGTTCTTTAATTGATTTATCAAAATATTCTATACTGGCTGCAGCTACACCGTAAGCACCACTACCAAGATAAATTTGGTTTAAATATAATTCTAAAATTCTTTGTTTACTAAGCGCTCTTTCAATTCTAAATGCAAGTATAGCTTCTTTGATTTTTCGATTTAAACTTATTTCATTGGTTAATAGAAAATTTTTAGCCACTTGTTGAGTAATCGTTGATGCTCCCTCAAGTCTTTTTGATGACATTATATTTTTGATGTTATTTAAAAAGGCTCTTAAAACTCCTTTGGCATCAACTCCAGGGTGTGAAAAAAAATTCTTATCTTCAGCAGACAAAAAAGCATTGATAACATTCTTCGGAATTGAGTCAAAAGGAACAAAGATTCTTTTTTCTTTTGAAAAATCTGCTACTAGTTGACCATCTCCAGAGTAAACTTTGCTTGACACTGGCGGTTTATAGTTTTTTAAAAATTTATAGTCAGGGATATTGTTTGAAAAAGTCCATAAAACGACCAAAATCGTAAAAAAAAATAACAGAAAAAGTGTTATTATTATAATGAGGCTTTTTTTAAAAAATTTTGTCATTTTAATTCCATTATATATAGGAATTTGGTAAAGATAAGGCATAAGATTATAACAAAATTTAAAAAAATTTAATGAAACAATTAACCAAACATTTATGGAAAAAAATTTATACATTGATGCATCGCATCCAAATGAAA
>CEUJ01169835.1_pt1 | contig 11318 bp, 5 predicted proteins | sample 361531 | NCBI WGS metagenome assembly CEUJ01 (sample SAMEA2622842, study PRJEB7988) | marine metagenome | biome: marine biome (ENVO:00000447); feature: marine epipelagic mixed layer (ENVO:xxxxxxxxx); material: "saline water (ENVO:00002010), including plankton (ENVO:xxxxxxxx)" | depth 140 m | reverse complement strand
AAATAGAAGAATCTAGAAATGAAATAGAAGAATCTAGAAATGAAATAATAGAAACTAAAAAAGAAATAGATACAAATAAAAATATAATTTTTTCACCAAGAAATACAGAAAATAAAATGGTTACAATAGAATTAAATGATACTAAAAATAAAGATATAGTAATAGATGTAGAAGAAAATACGGATATTATAGAAGAAGAATTAAATGAGAAAAAAGTAAATGAAAAATGTATAGATGGTTGTAATTATTGTGTAAATGGTTGTGATTTAGTATGTACTGGTTTATGTTATATATGTTCTTGTATAAGTTTTTATATTGGTAAATTATGTAGAAAAATTAAAAACTGTTTTAGTTAATGTGAAACATTAGTATATGAAATATTATTAATTAATTTTTGTAGTTTATTATTACGAAATATTTTATTTTTTTTCATAAAATTAATAAAATCTCCATAAATTTCTGTATCACAATAATCATTTACAATTTTATTTATTTCAATTAGATCAATACCTGCTAATTCGGTATTTTTTTTTGTAGCAAAATGTTTCTTAAACATTTCTTTTAAAGAATCAATAGGTAATCCATCTACATATTTAGAAATATCTAATAGAAATAAAATTCTATCTATTCCATTTCTACCTGTGGAAAATAAAATAGGTGCCTTCAACATATCTTGTTTAATTTCATTACTATATTTACCGAAAAATTCTTCTGTTTCTTCTGTAAATTCTCTTTGTGCTCCTTCTTCAATTTGTTCTTTGGTTCTTTTAAATCCTCCACTAATAGCACATAATTGTTCTAATTCATCAGAAACTTTATATCTACCCATTAGTAAATAAATACTATTATTATATTTATAATAACCCAGAATTCCAACACGAGCCCAATTAGGATTTACTTTTAATTGTTTAATATTACTAATCGAACATATATTCATCTTCAAAATAGTTGAATATATATATATATAAAATCAATTTTAAATAATTTATATTTTAATTTTATTATATTTATACTACTTATAATAATATATAAAAATAGTATTTGTGCAATAAAAAAAAAATATAAATATATATTTAAATTTATAAAAATTATTCCGAATCACTATGTTCTTGAAGAACATCTTCTTCTGTAATTAATTCTTCAATATTATTTGTATATTCGTCTTCAGAATCACTATCTTGAATAATATTAGTACTAGGAGGTTCATCTTCTTGATCATTATTATTTGTATCAATAATATAAGTAACATTAGCCCATTCATTTTTAAATTTTTTGATTTCTAATGTTTTATTGGTATTTCTTTTAATAATATTTACATATTCAATATTAAATTTTTGTTGAAATTCAGTTCTTTTAGGTAATAATTTAGGATTATGTCCAGAATCAGTCATATAACTTCTAAATACAGTATAGATTTCTGTAATATTAAATTTATCAGATTTATTTGGACTATATACAATTCTATCGTCAATAAATTGTTTAATAGGATTATTTTTCTTACGTTCATTATTCGTTGATTCAATAATTTCAGCTGGTTCAATTAATCCAGTAGATTTCATTAGTTCCTTAAATTCTTTAAAATATTCAAGTAATAACCATATAAATGCTTCTTTTAATTCTTCTAATTTATCATTCATATTATTAATACGTTCAAATTCAAAATCTCTTCCAGTCATTTCACTACGAGGAATAAATTTAGAAGGAAAATTAATAACTGTCAATCTTCTCCAAGTACCATCATCATCACTTGGAACATCAGGAATATCGTTACAAATTAAAAACCATTTTGCTTGTGATTTGAATTTAATTGGACCCTTATATAATTCACGACATTGAATAGTATCACCACCAGTCCATTCTTTTAATTTACCGACATTAATAGGTTCTTCCTTACTAGGTTCTTGAAATGCTACAAATCTTCTACCACGTAACATTGCTAATTCAGGATCAGCCGCAGCAGAATTTCCTCTTCTAGAACATAAAGCAGAAACATTCATTTGATGATAATAATTACCTAATGAACTTTGAATTAAATCAATTAATTTACTCTTACCATTAGAACCAGAACCAGTTAATACAAAGAATTTTTCAAAATATTGTTTTCCAGATAAACAACTAGACAAAATTTTTAGAAAATATTCACGTACAGGTTCAATAGGTAAAATTTGACTAATAATTTTTTTTAATTCTAAAATTTCAGGAGAATCATGACTATATTCACTATATTCTAAATTAGTACTTAAACTAATAAAATCACTAGGTCTTCCTTCACGAAAAACACCATTTTCTAAATCATAAACACCATTTGTAAATCCTAATAAATCTAAATTAGTATCTAATAATTCTCTACATTCTTTTAAATGAAATTTATTACTACATTCTTTGAGTAATGTATCTCTAAAACTTGTAATTTTTAATTGTTTTGTTAATTTCATTATTTTAATTTTATCTTCTTCAATTCTTTTTTGTTGTTGTTCGTCGTCATCTTGAATAGCTCTTTCATGTTTTTTTTGTAATGTATTCATATAATCAATCACATATAATTTATAAATTTCTGTATCAAATGTTTGACGAATACAATGTCCAGCATTATCTTCAGTATCTTCTACCCATTTATGTTGTTTTGATTTATATTCACACCATAATTTTTTGCTAATATTATAACACATAAAACGATTTTCTTCTGATAAACCAAATCCATTAAAATATCTATAAATTACATTTGCTAAATCAGTATGAGCACCATCTTGTGATTTATATAATAATTTTTCTAAACAACTATTGCTTTCAACAGTTGTAAAATATTTTGCTCTAATTTTTTTATATTCTTCAAAATTATCTTCTTTAGCCCATTGCACTAATGAACCAATACCTAATTCAGGATTTACAGTATTTGTTTTTTTATTATTTGTTACAGGTAATCTATCCCATTTTTCTTGACATTCACCTTCCTTATATTTAGGTGATTTTTTACTAAATGATATCCATGTTTCTAATAATGAATAATCAACATTATGAAGTAGAATACCTAATTTAATCCATGAATCAAATTTATCAGAACGTTGTTCAGATAAACAAGTATTAACTAATTCTTTAATATAATCTAAATTTTCAATATCACCACTTCTACCAAAAATTTTAATATCAGATATAGAACGTTTAGGACCTTTATTTACTGTTCTATATGATTGTACTTGTTTTTGAAGTTTATCGGCATTGTCTTTTAGCCATTTGTCCATTTTATTATTTTGTGTATTTAAAATCAATTTTGATTCAATTTTATTTCTTATTGAAAATAATTTTATTAATTTTTTATTTGTTTCAAAATTATTTTTTAAATAATCATTTTGAATTAAATTACATTCTGCATCTAATATATATACTAATTTATATGGAATATTACCTGGTTTTTTACTACCATATAATTGCCAATTTGTATCATAAATAACTTTATCATCAAAAATATCAGCAAAAGTTACAATTTTCTCTTCTGAATTTTTCTTTTTTTCATATTTATTTATACAATTAATATGTGAAAATATTTCTTCTAATTCATTTTTCCAATCTTTTATAAGTGTTTTTCTTATCCATTTTTGAATATCAGGTTTTGTAACTAAATATGGATAAACAATATGAATTCCATCTTTATATTTATCACCATCACGAATTGTTTCATCTTTTAATAATACATATGATTCTAATAAATTATCTGGAATTTCTACGTATGATTCTCTAATTATTCTATTATATAATTTTACTATATTTTTAATAAATTCTATATCAAAAAGACGATCTGGATGTTCCAAATCGTATCTAAAATCTAAATCAATTAAAATAGGACTTACTTCTTTATGTCTTTCTGTTAAATGACAATTAATATTAAATTTAAAACATATATCAGCATACATAGTATAAAAATGTTCTAAATAGTCATCCGAAATATGCCAAGCACCTCCAGGATCACCAATACTAGTATGTGTAGAATAATTATCGGGTGTTACTGGGTAATTATTTCTTAATTTATTATAAAATTCTTGTTTTTTATTTTCAAAATTAAATTCATACGACATATATTATAATATATTTTAATCTCTAAATTTTTTCAATTTTGAAAATAAATTAATTTATTTTAATCACTTAAAATTTATATTATATTATATATTTATCACATGGATATAAGTGTAAAACGTATATTAAAAGATATAAATGATTTAGAAAAAACTAATTTAAATTCACATGGAATTTATCATTATATATTTAATGATGATATTTATAATATAAAAGTTTTAATGATTGGTCCTTCTAATACACCATACGAATTTGGTTATTATTTTTTTAATATTGTAATGCCTAAAGATTATCCATTTAGTCCTCCAAAAGTTACATATTGTACTCAAAATGGTAAAACAAGATTTAATCCTAATTTATATGTTAATGGAAAAGTATGTTTATCTATAATTAATACATGGTCAGGACCAAGATGGACTTCTTGTAATACAATATCTTCAGTTTTATTATCTATACAAGCATTAGTTTTTATAGAAAATCCATTACATAATGAACCAGGTTATGAAAAAGAAAAAGGTATTAGAAATGATAATTATAATAATTTAGTATTATATGCTAATTTTAAAACAGCAATTTATCAAATGATTTTAACTCCTCCTCCAACATTTGAAGATTTTAATAGTATTACAATTAAAAATTTTATAGATAATTATGAGAATATAATTAAAAAAATAGAAAAAAATATGAAATATGATAAAAAATCTTATAATTTACAATTTTATAATATGAATGAAACAATAAATTATACTGATTTAAAAAATTTAATTGAAGATTTATATAAAAATATTTTAAATCAAAATTAATTTTAAATTATGTTTTTTTTATATAATAATTAATATATTAATGGTAGAGGATTTTGATGAAATTAATCATTTTATATATGATAAAATAGAAAAATATAATGAAAAATTTGCTGAATTTAAAAAAAATTTAGATTTACAAGATGAAAAAATAAAAAAACATTGTGCTAAAAATATAAAAAAAAGTATAAAAAAAAATCCAAAAAAAGCAGCTGAAAATTTAATTAATTTAGCTCGAAATAATGATCTTACAACAGAAACCACAGAAGAAAGTCAAGACGAAATAAAAAAAATATTTAAAGGAGGTATGGTTGATGACGATGATGATAATATTAGAATTGAAGAAATACCCGAAGAAAAAACAATTTTAAATAATAGTTATGATTCAATTTATATAGGAGTTATTATTAGTATAATATTATATATTTTTATATTTTTAATTTTATATTTTTTAGATAAAAAAAATTTATATAATATTAATATATTTAAACCGTTAGTTTTTATTGCAGATTTAATAAAAATAATATTTAAATAATTTATTCATTATTTTTAATTAAATAATATAATTTTCTATAATAAAAGTCTTCTTCATAAATTTTTATTTGTGCAAAATCATTTTTTTCATTATTCATAATCATATAACAACCTTTATCATAATTACTTATTTTTTTTACATTTAATTTATAAAATAATATTTTTTTACTATATAGTTTAGAATATATATATAAATCAAATTCAGTCATCCAATGTTCAGAAGATGTTAAGATATTAAATAATTCATCCGAATTTTTTATATTTGTATATAAATGACTGTTATTATGTTCTAAATAATAATTTATAATATCATATAAATTTAAATTATTATTTTTTATATTTTTATTTATTTCATTTGCTATTGCAGTACGTAAATCTTTCATTTTAATATTTTCTATTTCACTTAAATTATAATATATACAATTACTATATGCAATTATATTTTTTTTTGTTAATGATTTCATATCATAATATGTAAAATTTAAATTTTCATTAAATTTTTCAATTCTACAATGTTTTTTATCTATATTTTCAATATTTATTTCTGATTTATTATAATTTTCACCTATTGAATAATAATGATCTTCTGTTATTATTTTATTATATATTTTATTAATTTTATTTTTTAAGACTTTTCTCTCCTTATCTTCTTTTTCTTCTTCAAATGTAATATATTTATTATCATCAAAATTTATTATTCTATCATTTTTATCTATTGATAATAATATATTTTTTTTATAATAATTATAATATAAATCATTTGCTAAAAATTTAATAAATAAATCATAATAAGATTGTGTTATTATATATTTACATTGATCTGAATCAATCTCACAATTATTATTATCAGTTTTACATATATCTTTTTGTAGTGTATGACAAGAAGCAATATTAGATTCAATATTATGTGTTGGTTTATTATTTTCCAAATACATTTTATTTTTAATTGTAAAATTTAATTTCAATATATTTTTAAGATAGTTTATTAAATCATTTATATCATATCCTTCTTCATTTATTATTTTATTTATTTCTTTTTTTATATCTATATTTTGAATAATATGTAAAATAGAATGAATAAATTGAGTATAATATAAATTTGTATATTCAAATTTATTATAATTTTCCAAATCACTTTCTAAATCATTTTCAGTATTTATATAAGATATATCTTCTTCTATTAATATATCTTTTAATTCACTATCAATATCTAATTTTATATCAGTAATATTAATAGATTCAATTGGAATATAATCACCTATTAATAAACCTATACCAATAATATTTTCATTTTTTGTAATATATTTATTATTTAATTGTAATTTATCCATTTTATGTAGTTCATAAAAATCTTCTACTAATTGTTTTGTTTTTTCAAAATTATGAATGAATTTTTTTTCAGCAGAAGAATAAATAAATTTATATTCTAAATCATTATTTATAATATTATAATTAATATTATGTTTAAGATAATTTATAGGTATAAATAAATATTCTTCATTCACATTAAAAATTAATCCTAATTTTATATAATCTTCATTAATTACAATATATTTTATATATTTTTTCAATTGGAAAATTTCTTCTGTATTAATTAAAATATGATTTCTATAATCTATATTATGATAAATTGAATTTATTAATAATGTATTATAACTATTATTATTATATTTTAATGAACATTTTTTGAATAAATTATTAATATTTTTAAATGAACCTTCATCATTTATATTAAATAAAATATTATATATAAAACCTGTATGTATATTTCCAATAGGTATTGTTAGTGGTTGATAAGTATTATTAAATTTAAATATAAAACAAGTTTTGCGATTATTATCAAATTCATAAATTTTATAATTATTTACTAATGGACATTTTATATTATTAAATAAAGTATTACCCTTAAATTCTAATTCAAAAACAATAATATTTATATTAAAAATAATAGAACATAGATTCCATATAAAATAAATATCTAAATTTAAAAATGATGATTGAATATATTCTATCATATTTTTTCTTATTTTTCCTAATGTAGAATTAGGTATAAATAAATTTGTTTTAATATCTGAAGATTTATTTTTAACAACTGTAAATATAGATTTCATTTTTTCATCATTTTTATAAAATACATTATTATTTAATTTTATTATTGCATTATCATTTAATATTTTTGGATCATTAATACAATTAATAAATCCGTCTCTTATAATACCAAAATGGATACTTTTTTCATCATTTTTTAAATTAAATATATTTTTAATTTTTATTGGTAAATATTTTTCATCTGCAATTTTCATAATTACTAAAATAGCATGAAGAAAATTATTTATATTCATATTTTTTAATATTCCAAATCTATATGGTTGTTGGCTAATTATTTTATTTTTATAATAATTCATATTTTTATTTTCTAATGATAAAAATGAACATATATTTTCATATATAGAATTAGGAATTTTACCTATTTTAAATTTTTCTAAATAAAATTTTTCTTCCGTATCAATATTTTCTTTATATTCAACAGTCTTATCTTTATTTTGATTTAAATTTTTATAAACCGAAGGAGCACCTGTTGCAGCTCTTCCTTCATCAAAACAACATATTATATTATCTTTAATTCTAGGATCTGGTAATTTTGAATTTAAATCTCCGTTTCTAGGTAAATATACAAAATAATTATCATTATATATTTTATCATCATAATAATATTTTTTAGGCATTTTTAAATTAATTCTTTGAATATCTTTTTTAAATACATCTTCACCTTCATTTTTTTTATATATTCCAAATTTAAAACTTTTATTTATTTTTGTTTTACCTGTAATTTCAATATTTTCTTGATTAAATTCTGTTAATGGAAAATTTATTATAAATTCAAATTCATTATCTTCATTTTCTAAATATTCACTTAATTTTATTATATTATTATTTTCCTTATTTTTAATTTCTAAATAAATATTTTTATCTGTATTCAATTCATTATATTCTGAAATAAATATATTTGAATCTTCAAATAATAATACTTTTTTTTCATTTGGTTCATTTTTTATATCTATTATATATTTTCTACCCATATATAGTTCTAATGGTTCTTTACTAAATTTTTTTAAATTTATCTTATTTTTATCAAATTCAAAAAATTCTGTAAAAGGTTTTACAATATCAGATTTAACTTTTATTTTATTTTTACCTTCATTTTCTAATATTATTTTTAAACTATCACCTGTTATTATTGAAGGTTGTTGATTTTTTCTACAACTTGTAGGCATAGTTACAGTTCCTGTATAATATTTTGTCATTTCTTTTATCCAAATTTTAGTATCTTCTTGTGTATTATATTGACGTATATAATCCTTAATTGAACTATAATTTTCTATTTCATCTTCATCTTCTGTTGAAGCATCTTCAAATTCTTCATCCGAAGATAAATCAATATCTAATTCATCTAAATCATCTAAATCTAATTCTTCATCATGTGTAATATTTATTATAAAATTTTCATAAATACTATAAATATAATATGATTTTTTTATATTTTCATTTAATGAATGTAATATATTAAATTTATTATAAATATTATTATATATATTATATACATATTTTCCTTTTTCAATATATGGACTTATAGGTATTAAACGATCTTCTTTTTTAAAATTATAATTTTTATTATACATTTCTGAATAGATTACATACATTTTAAATAAATTACATATATTATCTAAATCTCTAAAAGAATAAATATTTTCTAATTCCATACTAAAAATACCTGTAGATATATTTTTTATTTCAATACTACATTTTTTATTTATATTATTTTTTATATTATCACAAAATGGAGACGAAGCTAATTTATTTATATACATATTTTTAATTTCATCAATTAATTCACTTACTTTTTTTTTACTACCATTTATTTCTATTTCTTCATTTAAATAATTATCTTCATTTTCACCATAATTAATTAAAAAATTATTATATAACTGTGATTCTTTACATTTAAAATTTTGTTTAATTTCACCTTCTTTAAAAGTTATAATATATTTGAAAAATTTTTCCATATAATTATATGAATCGTAATTATATGATTTTTTATATAATAATCTTATATTCTTATTATTTATAATTTTTAAATTATCTATTTTTTCTAATTCAATTATTTCTTGATTTAATTTAATTTGTTTTACACCTTCTACTGTTTTTATTTCTTTAACTATTTTTGTATTTTTTATAATTTCTAAACCTTTTTTAGTATTTTTTTCTTCCTTTATTTGTATTTGTAATGAATCTTTTAATTCTATATCAAAAAAACTATTAAATACAGATAAAAAATATAAAAATTTTTCTGATTCAAATTCTGAACCTACTATATAAGAACTTTTTATTAATAAATCCATTTTATTTGAATTAAAATCCTTTATATCATTTAATTTTATAGTATTATTATCATTATAATAATAAAATTCGTCTAATGTTATTTGTTTTTTATCTGCTATTTCTAATTTTAATAATAATAATATATTATTAATATTTTCTATAATATCATTCATATCTATTTTATAACTAATTTTTTGAAATTTTATATAAAAACTTTTTTTATCAAGTAAAAATACATCTATAAAATCAGTAGTTTTTTTTTTATTTTTTATAAAATATATTTTAAATAAAGTATAATTTGAACTTATTTTTTTTTTAGAATCATTTGTTTCTTCAATAATTTGTGATAATTTTTGTTCTGTTATAAAAGGTAATTTACTTTTTTTATTTTTAAAAAGTTTATATTTTTTTGAAGTTTTATTTTTCTCATTTTGTGATATTAAACAAAATGGTATATTTTCATTTAATTCTATAAAATTATATTTTGATTTAAAATCTATATATTCAAAATGATTTATTTCCAAGCTTAAATAGGATATATTATCTACTAATTGATTACAAAAAGTCTCATCATTTGTATTATGTAATTTTATTCTATTTTTATTATTATTTATATAAATATTTTCCATAAAATTTTTTATTTCTATTCCACCTAAATTATTAGGTATAAAAACATAATTATTTTTAATAAATTCATCATTTCTTACTATATAAAAATTATATTCTACTATATTTTCTTTTATATTTTCTCTTATATTATAGTAACTATTTATTGGTTTATTTAATTCATTTTCTATAATTCTACCTATATTTTCATTCATTTCATTTTGATTGATATAATATTTATAAAAATTTGTTATATTTCTATCATAATATCCTATTACTATTTCATTATTTTCTTCAATATTTTTAAATTTATCAAAATCTATATTATTTAATGTAAGATTATTTTTATCTATAACTCCTATAAAATTATCTATATCATATTTTTTATTAATTTTTTCTAATTTATTTATAAAATTTTCTAATGTACATATTTCATTATCAAATATATTTAAATATACATATTCTTTTAATTTAAATATATCATTATAATAATTCCATTCTGTAGTTAAATATCCCACTAATTCTTCAAATTTACTATCGTTATAATCTTCAATATGATTTATTATACCTATTTTTATTTTATTTATTATTTCTATTAATGTGTCATCTTCATAAATATACATATTCATACATTTATCATTTGAATTTAGTGATTTCATTTCTTCTTCTAAACAAAAATGAAGTACAATGTTTTCATTTGGAATATTTATTTTATAGATAGGATATGACATAAATTATATATATATATAATATTATTTAAATTTAATATAAATAAATTGATTAATAATATTTAAAAAAATAACACGTATATTTAATAATGTCTAATACTGAAAAATGGTTAGAAAAATATGATACTATTTGGAATGAAATTAATACAAAACCTATTTTTCTGAATTATTATGATTCTCTTAATAATTCTAATAATTCTAA
>CEUJ01089936.1_pt1 | contig 11349 bp, 10 predicted proteins | sample 361531 | NCBI WGS metagenome assembly CEUJ01 (sample SAMEA2622842, study PRJEB7988) | marine metagenome | biome: marine biome (ENVO:00000447); feature: marine epipelagic mixed layer (ENVO:xxxxxxxxx); material: "saline water (ENVO:00002010), including plankton (ENVO:xxxxxxxx)" | depth 140 m | reverse complement strand
ATTATTATTATGAGTGTATAATCTAAATATGGAAAATAAAATCAAATTATTAATTATTATTATTGTGATACTAACTTCCGGTTTCTTTACTTTCTCATATTTTAAGAATGAAAAAATTAATAAACAAAATCAAACATTACTAACTCTGAACAAAAATTTAGATGATGAAATTCACTTAAAAAGACAAACTCTTACTAAACTGATTGGGGATTTAGAAACCTCAGATATTACTAAAAATGATTTCTTGATTTTATTAAAGAGTATTAATTACAATTTAAAAACCATAAATGATATTAATGAAGAGGAGTTAAATATATTGATTAGGTTAATAAAAACAGAGAACAAACTCTCTTTAGAAGAATTAACAACTAAACTTTCACATGATTTATACATATCAGCAATTAATCAAATATTGGTAACAAGAAAAAAATGCGAAGAAGCAAAAGAAATAGTTAAAAAAATCAAATTTTACAATTCAATAAAAGATGAAGCCGATTATTTGGCATTATCTTGTAAAGGAGAATAAAATGATATCTTATATTTTAATAGGTATTTTAGGTGGTCTTTTAAGTGGATTTATGGGTGTAGGAGGTGGAATAATTATGGTTCCATTTATGGTTTATCTTGCTGGTTTTTCTCAACACTTAGCTCAGGGAACATCACTTGCAGTCTTAAGTATTCCTGTAATTGCTTTTGGAGCATATCAATATTATATTCAAGGGAATGTTGATATTAAGGCCGCAATTACCATAGCAATTTTTTTCATAATTGGCATAATGATAAGTTCAAAATTAGTTCATAATCTTAATTCAGAAACATTAAGAACTTTTTTTGGCTTTTTTATTATATTAGTTGGTATTAAAATGGTAATTAATTAGTGATAAATTTTTCGATAAATTTTTCCAAATCTTTATAGCTTTTAAACCAATTTAATTCTTTATCTTTTCTAAGCCATGTTAGCTGTCTTTTTGCAAGTCTTCTAGTATTAATTACAATTTTATTAATTGATTCATCAAATGAAGTTTTATTATTCAAAAAATCTACTATTTCTTTATATCCTATTGATTTAATTGGTTTTACATTACTACCATATTTATTTAATAAACTTTGAACTTCATTAAGCAAACCTTTTTTAACCATAGCTTGAACTCTATCCTCTATCCTCTTGTCTAAAACTTTTTTATCAAAATCGAGAGATGTTTTTATATATTTTATTCCATCAAATTTTTTCCTAATATTTTTTTCAAAATGTTCTGAGGGTTTAGTTTTAGTTGAATAAAATATTTCTAAATATCTAATAATTCTAGATTTATCATTCTTTGATAATTTCTCACTTAAAGATGGATCAACTTTTATAATTTCCTTATGTAAACTAGCTAATCCAAACTTCTTTATTCTTTCTTCTAATTCATCTCGCAAATCTACATTTTTACTAATTCCCTCACTTAATCCATTTAAAAAAACATCAATATAAAGTTGTGTTCCACCACTCAAAATAAATAATTTGTTTTTTGAGCTTCTAACAATTTTTCTTGATTCATCCATATATTTCCAAGCATCATATTCATCTTTTGGATTAACAATATCAATTAGATGATGAATAATTTTTTTTCTCTGTACTTTATTGGGTTTACTTGTGCCAATATCAAAATTTTTATAAATCTGCAATGAATCAGCAGATATTATTTCGGCATTGTATCTGGTTGCTATTTTTATGGAATTTTCTGTTTTATTAGAACAAGTTGGTCCTGTAAGTATTATTACTTTCTTAATATTATATTTCTCTGTAATTGTCAATATCTTCGTCTAAAGCTTCTTTTCTGCTTAATCTAATTTTTCCATCTCTTTCTTTTGAAATACATTTAACGAGAACTTCGTCACCTTCATTGAGAATATCCGTTACTTGCTTTACTCTTTCTTTAGCTAACTCAGAAATATGAATTAAACCATCTAAAGTTGGGCTTAATCCAACTATTGCCCCAAAATCTAGAATTCTTTTTACAGTTCCAACATAAAACTTATCAACCTCAATTTCTCTTACTATATATGCAATATCCCTTAAAGCATTCTTACAATTTTCTTCATTTAATGAAATAACATTTAGTCTTCCGGTGTCATCAACATCAATTTTAACATCATTATCTTCAGTTAATTTTCTTATATTTTTTCCACCTGATCCAATAATATCTTTAATTTTAGAAGGATCTATTTGAATTGTTGTTATTCTTGGAGCATATGGAGATATATTTTCTTTTTTTGATTCAATAGTTTTAGCCATTTCTGACAATATATGAAGCCTTCCTGCTTTGGCTTGAGTTAGAGCTGATGTCATTAACTCTTTGCTAATTCCTTTAATCTTTATATCCATTTGTAATGCTGTTAGACCATCAGAGGTACCACATACCTTAAAATCCATATCACCTAAGTGGTCTTCATCCCCCAAAATATCTGATAATATTATAGAATTATCAGCTTCTTTAATTAATCCCATAGCTATTCCTGCAACAGGTGATTTAACTGGTACGCCTGCATCCATTAATGACAGTGAAGAGCCACATACAGTAGCCATAGATGATGAACCATTAGATTCAAGAATATCAGACACGATTCTAAGAGTATATGGAAAATCATCTTTATCAGGCAAAATAGCATTAACAGCTCTTTTGGCTAATTCACCATGTCCAATCTCCCTTCTTCCGGTACCAAGCCTGTTTGAAACTTCTCCTACACTGAACGGTGGGAAATTGTAATGAAGCATAAAACTCTTTTTTTCTTCTCCCATTAAAGTGTCGACTCTTTGTTGATCATCCTTACTTCCTAAAGTACACGCAACCAAAGCTTGGGTTTCACCTCTAGTGAAAACAGCGGAACCATGAGCTCGCGGTAAAAGTCCAATTTCAGAGGAAATTGGGCGAATTTCATCAAAGTTTCTGCCATCAATCCTTGTTTTATCGTCAAACATCATTTTTCTAACATAGGATTTTTTTAAAGAATCAAAAATTTCTTTTAATTGTTTTTCATTAAAATCATCTCTTGTACTAAATTCTGAATAAGCTTTTTTATAAAGCTCACTTGATTTCAGTCCACGTTCTTGTTTAAGTTTAATTCTGATGACTTCATTAAGCTCTGAAGAAACCATTGACTCAACTTCATCATAAAATTCTTGGTCTATATTTTTTAATGGAACTTCTCTTTTTGGATTTTCATCCGTAATTAGTTCTTTCTGTAATTCAATTATTTCTTTTATTTTTTCATGACCAAATATCAAAGCATCAATCACTTCATCTTCAGGCACAATATCCGCGCCACCCTCAACCATTAAAATAGCATCAGAACTACCCGCAATAATGAAATTTAAATCCGCATTTTCAATCTCTTCATATGAAGGATTACAAATTAATTGATTATCAACTCTGACAACTCTTACTCCAGCAAGTGGACCATCAAAAGGTATATCAGAAACAGTTAACGCTGCAGATGCAGCAGTTATCGATAAAACATCTGGTGGATTAACATCATCTGCGGAATAGACAGAAATTATAACTTGTGTTGGAAAATTATAATCTTTAGGGAACATAGGTCTTAGCGGCCTATCAATAAGTCTTGATATTAATGTTTCCATTTCACCAGGTCTACCCTCTCTTTTAAAATAACCACCTGGAATTTTACCTGCCGCAAAAGCTTTCTCCTGATAATTAACAGTAAGCGGTAAAAAATTGTCATCGACGGGATCTTTAGAGCTTACTACTGTAGCGAGAACTTGAGTATCACCTATCTGAGCAAATATTGAACCATCTGATTGCTTAGCTAACTTTCCAGTTTCTAAAGAAATGGATTTACCATCAATATCTTTTGTTACTTTTTTATATGAAACCATCTAATTTACTTTCTTAATCCAAGTTTTGCTAAAATTTCAGAATATGAATTTAAATTTTTTCTTTTTATATAGGATAATAACTTTCTTCTTCTTTCTATCATCAATAACAAACCCCTTCTAGAAGAATTATCTTTTTTAAATTTCTGAACATGTTTAGTTAGAATTTCAATCTTTTTGGTCAGAATAGCTATTTGAACTTTACTAGAACCAGTATCTCCAGTTTTTTCAGCAAACTGATTTATCACTTCTTGTTTATCTATATTCAATAAAAACCTCTAAAAAATAATAGCTTAATAATTAATGAATTATTAATAAAAATCAAGTTAATTATTTCATTAATCTAACAATTCTAAACTTGAATGTTTATAATAACCATCATTACTAAAAAAACTAATTATTAGTAGCTCTGGTTTATCATCAATCCCGGTAATAATATTTATTATTTTATCTTCTTTAAGGTCTTTAACTGATAGGATTCTATTATATAAATTTTCACATATATGATTTAAATCAATTTTTTTATAATTATTCAATGATTTTAGTTTGATTAATGTTTTATGGTCAATTTGAATCCTTTTAAATATTTTTGATGGATCATAAAATATATCTTTTTTGTTTGTAATATCACTTACTTTAACAGAATCTTTAATATCAAAAGGTCCACTTTTCAATCTTTCAAGTTTACAGACAGTTGCAAAAGTACCTAGTGATTTACCTATTGAGCTAACTAATGATCTTACATAGGTACCTGGAGAACACTTAACAATAAGCTCAAATGAATTTGGATTAAGATTCAAAATATCCAGTTCATAAATCCTGGATATAATCTTCTTCCTTTCAAATTCTGTATTATTTTTTGCCAATTCATAGTATCTTTTACCATTTAATTTTAATGCCGAATAACGTGGTGCAATATATTCAAATTCCCCTTCAAAGGATTTTATTTTTTCTTTATTTTTTTTATCAGAAATAAAAGTGTATTTAGTTCTATTATGTAAGTTTGTAATTTGTCCACAAATATCTAGGGTATCGGTTTCAATTCCTACTAAAGCTTTAACTTTGTATATTTTAGAATCTTCCTTGATATGTTTAATTAGCTTTGTCATCTTTCCTGTGAATAATGGAAGAACTCCTCCAGCCAGAGGATCAAGGGTTCCTAGAAAACCCACTTTATCAAAAGATAATGTTTTTTTAATTAGTTGTAATTGATAATTGGAGCTACTACCTTTGTTTTTATTTAATAATAATATTTTATTTTTCATATGATATTTTGTCTTTAATCTCATTAATCAAGTTTTTAATATCCCCTTGATATTTGAAGCCTGATGCATTCTTATGGCCACCACCTCCAAAACTATTAGCCAGTCTTGATAAATCAATATATCCATTACTTCTCATGCTAATTTTCCATTCATTAATATCAATTTGTCTAATAAAAATACCTATTTTTATTTCTTTATGAGAAAGTAAATAATTAGAAAAACCCTCACTGTCTTCTTTGGTAGTTTGGGTATCTTCATAGTCCTTGGTTGTGCAGTAGCTTAAACCAAGTTTTAAATCACTTATAAATATAAAATTGTTTAAAATTCTCTTTTCAATTTCTATTCGTTTAATAGACTTATCATTGTTTATAGATGATGAAATTAAATTTAAATCACCTCCATAATCAACTAATTTTGAGGATATATCAAGTGACTCGCTATTTGAATTGGAATTTTTAAAAAAGGATGTGTCTGTGACAATTCCGGTCAATAAAGGTGTTGCTATTTCGCTATCTATTTTAATTTTTAAAGCTTCAATTAACTTATAAACAATTATAGAAGTTGATGATGCATTTGTATCAATAATCATATTACTTGATTCAATTTTTGGATTTTGATGATGATCAAGAACTATATAATCACCTTTATAATTTTTCATATAATTTTGTATTTCGTCTCCCGCTCTTTCAAAATCATTTAAATCTAGAAAAATTATTAAATCAATTTGTTCATCAACTATTTTTACTGTGTTAATTAACCCCTCAGTATTCAAAAAAGATAAATATTCAGGACAAGAATCCAAGTTATATAAAAAACAATTTTTTTGATGTTTTTTTAATGCAGAATACAAACCAATTGATGACCCTAAAGCATCTCCATCGGGGTCATAATGGGATACTATCAACATATTATTTGAACTATTTATTAAATTTTTAATCTTATTTAAGGAATTAGAATTCATTATATACTTTGAGCGATTTTATCATGAGTAAATATCTCTAGAATATCACCTTGCTTAATATCAATTGAATCTTCTATACCAATACCACATTCAAAACCTGAAGCTACCTCTTTAACATCATCTTTAAATCTTTTTAATGAATCTAATGAACATTCACTAATAATTTCATTATCTCTCATAACTCTAAATTTGTGTCCTCTTATAGCTTTACCATCTTTAATAAAACAACCTGCAATTTTTCCTCTTTTAGTAAGATTGAAGACTTCTCTTATCTCAGCATGTCCAACTACTCTTTCCTCAAGTATTGGGTCTAGAAGACCTTCTAATAATTCTTTTATTCGATCTAAAATTTCATATATTATTTGATATGTTTCACACCTAACAGATGATTTCTCTAGTAATTTTTTAACAGCACTTTCAATTTGAGTTGAAAAACCTAAAATAATTGATCCAGTTGATTCAGCTAACATATGATCTGATTCATTAATTGAACCTACTGCAGAGTGGACAATTTTTGCTTTACATTTTTCTGATTCAAAGTTTATTAAAGCAGAAATTAAAGCATCAAGGGATCCTTGAGTATCAGCCTTAACAATAACAGGAAGTTCCTTAATTTGTCCTAAAAGAACTTCTGAGTTAATAAAATCTAATCCCACTGTATGAGATTTAAAAGCTTCCTCTTCTTTTATTGCTGCTTCACGATTTCTTATGACTTCTTTCGCAATCTTATCGGATTTAACTATATTGAATGGTAACCCAGCATCAGGAACTCCACTTAATCCTAAAATTTCTATTGGAATTGAAGGGCCGGATGTTTTTGATTGCGAACCTTTGTCGTTTATTATAGCTCTTATTTTTCCAGAATATGTTCCACAAACAATAAAGTCTCCTCTATTTATTTCACCTTCCTTTGGAATTAATGTTGCAACGACTCCTCGTCCCTTATCAAGGTATGATTCTAGAATAAAACCGTTTGCAGGAATTTTACTATTTGCTTTTAATTCCATAAGATCAGACTGAATAACTATGAGCTCTAGTAACTCATCAATTCCTGTTCCATTTAAAGCTGAAACAGGTACACAAGAGACATCACCACCCCAATCATCAGGAGTAAGACCATTTTCGGAAAGCTGAGATTTAATGTTTTCAATATTTGAATCTTCTTTATCAATTTTATTTATTGCAACTATTATGGGAACATTAGCAGATTTTGCATGATTAATTGCTTCGATTGTTTGAGGCATAATGCCATCATCAGCCGCAACTACTAAAATTACGATGTCTGTTATGCTAGCTCCTCTTGATCTCATAGCTGAAAAAGCTGCGTGACCGGGAGTATCAATAAAAACAAGCTTCTTCTTATTGAAATCAAAACTATATGCACCAATTGATTGTGTTATACCTCCGTATTCATTATTTGCTACTTTAGCTTTCCTAATATAATCCAATAGAGAAGTTTTTCCATGATCTACATGTCCCATTACAGTTATTATAGGAGGCCTGTCTAATATATCTTTATCATTAAAATTTATACCTTCGGTCATAAACTCTTTCTCATTAAAAGAATCAACATCCACATCAAAATCAAATTCAGAGGCAATTATAGTAGCTTCGTCGGAATCAATTTCATCTTTAAATGTTAGTGTTAAACCTAGCTCTTGTGCCTTCTTAATTACTTCATTTAATTTAATTTTCATTTTGTTTGCTAAAAGAGTTATTAGAATCTTTTCTTGAATTTTTATCTTTTTAGTTTTCTTTTTCTCATTATTAATCTCTTTGTTATTTTCAACTTCATCTAGATCTTTATCTTTTTGTTTAGTCTTTTTTTGATAACTATTTGAAACTAAAAATTCTTTTCTAGCTCCGGGTAATTTTGCTTTGACAGCACTTCTTAAAGCATCTAATGCCTCTTCATCAATTATCTCAGCATTAGAAGGCTTTACTTTTATTTTCTTTTTTTGTTTAGTTATATCTTTTGTTGATTCTTGTGAATCTTTTTTCTTTTTTAAGTCCGAATCAATTGGCTTATTTATAATTGGAGGAGGAGCAACCTGTTGTTTCTTATCTTGATTAGAATTACTTTTATCTTTAAATTTATTATTAGATTTATTTTTTTTAAAATCATCTTTATTCTCTTCAACTGTTCTAACAATTTTTCTAGAACTCTGAGAAGATTTTTTAGGTTCAATTTTATTATCATTATTTATATTTTGATTATTAATTTGATTCTTTAAATCATTAGTTGGTTTCAGATCTCTTTTATCTTGACTCTCAACCTTTTTCTCTTCTTCTTTAGAAGATTCTTTTTTTATTGGCTCAGGTCTTTTTTTTCTTCTAATTGTTACTTTAGAGCCTGATCTTTTTATAATTTCATTATCAGTTTTGGGTTTTTTTAATATAGGCTCTCCAACCAAGGAAATCTGAATTTTTTTAGCATCCTCTAACGAAATTGAGCTTGATTGAGTTCTTGCAACAATTGATAATTCTTTACATTTTGCAAGAATTTCTTTGACATCAAGTGACATCTTTTCTGACAATTCTTTAATTTTAATCTTACTCATTAATATTAATCTTTTAAATTTTCTCCTTCTTCATTAATATCTTCATTTGCATTCTCATCTTCTATTTCAATATTTCTCAATCTATCTTTTAACGCATTTCTTGCAGCTAATTGAATTTTTTCAATATCTTCATCATTTGTAATTCCTGAAGATTTAGAAATGGATTCTTTTTCACCGAATGCTATATCTTCTAATGTATGATAGCCTCCAGCAAATAACAAGTTAGCATTAACTTCGGATATATTTGGTAAAGTTAAAAGTAGTTTAACAACAGATTGTTGCTCTTCTTTTAATTGGACATCAGTTTTTACAGTTATTTCCCATTCTGTAAGTTCTGAGGCAAGTCGTACATTTTGACCTCTCCTTCCAATACAAAGAGAATATTGATCCTCATCAACTATAACCTCCATAATTTTAGAGGACTCATCAAGTATGACTTTATTAACTCTAGCTGGAGATAAAGCATTACATGAATATCGTGCAGGATCTGGAGACCATGGAACTATATCAATCTTTTCTCCTTTAAGTTCTTGAATTATATTTTGTACTCTTGAACCTCTCATTCCCACACAAGCTCCAACTGCATCTATATCAGAGTCGGCGGATGATACTGAAATTTTAGTTCTTCCACCGGGATCTCTAGAAATCCCCATAATTTCTACAATCCCTTCATTTATTTCAGGTACTTCTGATTTAAATAAAGATTCGACAAAATTTTTATGTGCTCTGGATAAAACAAGCTGTGTTCCTCTTTTGTCTTCTTCAATTCTTAATAAAACAGCTCTTAATCTATCTTTAGGTTGAAAATACTCTCTAGGGACTTGTTCATCGTATGGAATAATTGCTTCAGTTCTTCCTATATCAACTATAATTGCACCTCTAACCATTCTTCTAACTATCCCATTCACAAGTTCGCCCTGTCTGGTTTTAAACTCTTCAAAAATTACTTTTGCCTCAGCCTCTTTAATTTTTTGTATAATCCTTTGTCTTGCATTTTGAATTGCAATTCGAGAATACTTTGGATTCAATTTAATACCTATTTCTTCATCTATTTGAACTTCCGGATCCAGTTCTCTGGCTTCTTTTAAGGATATTTCCATATCGTCATCGAAAACATCTTCTACAACTCTTTTAAATTCAAAAAGTTCAATTTCATTGAATTCATTAAATTGACACTCTAACTCTTTATAAGAAGGGTCAGTTTTTAAAAGCTTATGAGCAGCTGCTACAACTGATTCGTTTACAGCATCTAAAATAACCTCTTTCTCTATACCTTTATCTTTTGAAACAGAATCAATAACTCTTGCTAATTCATTAAACTCACTTGCCATGATTACCTCTAAATATTTAAATTTGCCTTCTCTATATCTTTTAAATTAATTTTATATAATTTTCCACTATCATTTATTTCTATATCGTTATCTGAAATTTTTTCTATTGAACCGGTGAATACATTTTTACCATCATCAAGAATTGATATTGATTTAATCTTCACTTTTCTACCAATATATCTTTGAAAATCATCTAATTTTTTTAATGGTCTATTAGGACCGGGAGATGAAACTTCTAAAATATATGAATTTTCGAAAAAATTATCAATATCTTTCGATTCATCAATTAAATTATTCATTTTTACACAATCGTCTATTGTAATATTTCCTCCATTATCAATAAAAACAATTAATTTTACTTCTTTTGTATTTGAGATTACTTGAAAATCTACAAGTTCATAATTTCCATCTTTACTTAGATTAAGAAGTAAATCTTCTAATTTTTTTAAATTCATAAATTTAACCTTTAATAATAAAGAAGCGGGACATGCCCGCTTCTACTTGAAAAATATAACATCAGTTAATTACTATGCAATCTCAGATACTAAAGTAAGCTCAATTTTTTTTAATTTTTTTATTTTATCTCTCAAAGCGGCTGCTTCTTCAAATTTAAGTTCATCAGATAAAATTTTCATTTGTTCCTGTAATTTTGAAATCACTGTGCCAATCTCGTGGGGTTGAACAGATAATTCATCTAAAACATCCGTTGATTTTTCAAGATGATAAATATTTTGCATATCTAAATCTACTTTTTTAATAATAGATTTAGGTTTAATAGAATTATCAATATTAAATTTTAATTGTATGTCTCTTCTTCTATTACTTTCATCTATTGCGGATTTCATAGATTTTGTTATTTCATCGGCATACATAACAACTTTACCTTTAATGTTTCTTGCCGCTCTTCCAAAAATCTGAATTAAAGATGATTCAGATCTCAGATAGCCTTCTTTGTCTGCATCTAATATTGCAACTAATGAAACCTCTGGCAAATCCAAACCTTCTCTCAAAAGATTTATGCCAACTAAAACATCAAATTTATCAGATCTAAAGTTCTTAATGATTTCTACTCGATCCAATGTTTTAATTTCAGAATGCATATATTCAACTCTCAAATCTTTATCTTTATAAAATTCAGTTAATTCCTCAGCCATTCTTTTAGTTAAAGTTGTAATAAGAACCTTATTTCCATCAGATATTGTTTTTAATATTTCATCATGCAAATTATCAATTTGATTTTTTGAAGGTCTAACCTCTATGGTTGGATCAACAAGTCCTGTAGGTCTTATTATTTGCTCTATTATGGTGTCACCAGATTTTTCAAACTCATATTTAGAGGGCGTAGCTGATACATAAA
>CEUJ01010342.1_pt1 | contig 11361 bp, 9 predicted proteins | sample 361531 | NCBI WGS metagenome assembly CEUJ01 (sample SAMEA2622842, study PRJEB7988) | marine metagenome | biome: marine biome (ENVO:00000447); feature: marine epipelagic mixed layer (ENVO:xxxxxxxxx); material: "saline water (ENVO:00002010), including plankton (ENVO:xxxxxxxx)" | depth 140 m | reverse complement strand
AAAACTAACAATAGTTACGAAAAAATTTCAGAAAAACAAACCAACACCATTGAAAAAGCAACACTCAAAAATCAACAGCAATTTAAAAACGATACGGTAAACCAACTAAAAAATGTTGAACAGGAGGAGAAAATTATATCTAGCTCAGAGGTTAAAAAAACAATTCAAAACAATCAAATTAAAAGTTTCAAAGAACTAATTGAAATTAGTGAACAAAAAAAAGAATTAAAGATTAAATATGAACTTGAAAATAACGTTAGATTAGTAAGTTTTAAAGATCAAAAAATTGAAATTTCTTTCAATTCAAACCTTGATAAAAGATTTGTTAAAGAACTTTCAGAAAAACTGATTGAATGGACAAATAAAAGATGGGTTATAGCATTTTCTAGAGAAGAGGGTCTGCCAACTTTTAAAGAACAGAGAAATCAAAAGAATATTAATTTAGTTAACAAGGAGTCAAAATCAAAATTTTCTTCTGAGGTAAAAAAAATATTTCCTGATGCAGAATTAGTAAGCGTTGAGGAATAAATTATGACAGATTTTTCAAAAATACTAGAAAAAGCAAAAGAACTAGAAAAAAAAATGAAAGAAAGCCAAGAGGCAATTAAAAAAATAGAAGTCGTAGGAAATTCAGGAGGCGATTTAGTTAAAGTTACTTTAAATGGAGAAGGTGAAATGATTAATATAGAAATATCTGATAGTCTTTTGAAAGAAGAGAAAAATGTAATTGAGGATTTAGTAAAAGCGGCGCATAATAACGCCAAATCCAATTTAAAATCAAAAACTACAGAGGAAATTTCAAAGTCAGCGGGAAATTTTGGAATACCTGGCTTTAAGTGGCCAATCTAAAATATTGATATGCAAAATCTTGCTGAAATAGAGGAGTTAATAAAATTAATATCTAAATTACCTGGCTTAGGACCGAGATCAGCAAAAAGAATAGTTTTAAAAATGATTAATAATAGGGATGAAATAATTAGACCAATGGCAAAAAATTTGACTGAAGTTTATAAAAATATTTTGCGATGCAAAACATGTGGATCACTTAAGTCTATTTCTGTTGGTTGTAACAATTGTGAAAACATTAATAATAGATATAGCAAAATATGTGTTGTTGAAAATATTGCCGACCAATGGAGCATAGAATCATCAAGTATTTTTCAAGGCTATTTTCATATATTAGGAGGTACAATTTCTTCAAATAATCAAAATAAAGAAGAATTATTAATTGATGCATTAATTAATAGAGTGAAAAAAGAAAAAATAGATGAAGTAATTCTCGCAACAAGTGCAACGATTGAAGGTCAAACAACAGCTTTCTATATTCAAGATAGCCTAAAGGATTTAGATGTCAAAATTTCAAAGCTAGCACAAGGATTGCCTGTAGGAGGTGAAATTGAAAGCTTAGATGACGGGACATTGATTTATGCTTTTAAAAACAGAAATTCGATTTCAAAGGACTAATTTTTTTTAATTAATCTATTTAGGTGTAGTAGTGGTTCAGTGTAACCAGATGGTTGATCTTTTCCCTGAAAAACAAGTTCGCATGAAGTTTTAAAAGCAATCGATTGATCATAACGCGGTGACATTCTTTGATAAAATTTGTCATTTTTATTTTGTTCATCGACTACTTTTGCCATTTTTTTCATAATTTCTAAAACTTGTTTTCTGCTACAAATTCCATGATAAAGCCAATTTGTAATTTGTTGAGATGATATTCTTAACGTTGCTCGATCTTCCATTAAACCAACATTATTAATATCTGGCACTTTCGAACATCCAACTCCTTGATCTATCCACCTTACTACATAACCAAGTATAGTTTGCACAGAATTAGATATTTCTTTATTTATTTCCTCTGTGGACCAATTAGGTTTTTTTACAATTGGTATTGTTAATAAATCATCCAATTTTGCTTCTTTTCTTTTTTTTATTTCTGAATGTTTCTTAAATATATCAATTTTGTGATAATGAAGAGCATGAAGTGCAGCGGCTGTAGGCGAAGGGACCCAAGCACAATTCGCTCCAGCCTCTAAGTGAGAAATTTTCGTTTTTAACATATCGGCCATTTTATCTGGCATAGCCCACATACCTTTCCCTATTTGAGCAACACCTGAAAAACCACATTTTAATCCAATATCTACGTTATTGTTTTCATATGCATTTATCCAAGTAGATGATTTCATGTCACCTTTTTTAATCATTGGTCCAGCCTCCATAGAAGTATGCATTTCATCACCTGTACGATCTAAAAATCCTGTGTTTATAAAAAAAACTCTATGGTCTAGTGTTCTTATACATTCCTTTAGATTGACTGTAGTCCTTCTTTCTTCATCCATAATACCGCATTTAATTGTAAATTTCTTTAATTTTAAAACTTCCTCTACTTTTGAGAACAACAAGTTTGTGAAGGTTGTTTCCTCTGGGCCATGTTGTTTGGGTTTAACAATATAGATAGATCCAGTTCTTGAATTGTTTTTATTTTTAAGATCATGCAGAGCACACAATGAAGTAACAAAAGCATCTAAAATTCCCTCTGGTATCTCAGAGCCGTCTTGTAAAAGTACGGCTGAGTTCGTCATTAAGTGGCCCACATTTCTATTTAATAGAAGTGCTCTTCCATGAAGATTTTCCTTTTTACCATACCTAGATATGAAACTTCTATTTGGATTAAGTTTTCTTCTTAGTTTTTTTCCATCTTTTTCAAACTCAGCTATTAGATCTTTTTTCATAAGACCTAACCAATTTCTATAGCCTAAAATTTTATCTTCAGCATCTACAGCGGCGACAGAGTCTTCATGGTCACAAATTGTTGAGATTGCAGACTCTATAATAATGTCTGAAATACCTGCAGGATCTCCCTTTGCGCTGAATGCACTAGGATTAATTATAATTTCAATGTGAAGTTTGTTGTTCTTTAAAATTATTGCTGAAATTTTTTGATTATCAAGCCTATAACCTATATATTTATTACCATCTAATAGTTCTGTATCTCCTTTATCAGTATATAATTGCAATTTATGATCTTTGATTGATATCTTGACTACCTTAACCCACGAGGAATTTTTAAGCTTAAAATATTGATCTAAGAATTGTTTAGTATATTTAATTACCTCTAGCCCCCTTTCAGGATCGTACCTTTCACTTATTGACTCCTCAGATGAGATAATATCTGTTCCATATAAACTATCGTACAGACTCATCCATCTTGCATTTGCAGCATTTAATGCGTATCTCGCATTCATTATAGGTACAACTAATTGTGGACCTGCAATACTTGAAACTTCCTGATCAATATTTTCTGTTTTTATTTTAAAATCGGCACCTTCTTTTTTGATATATCCTATATGTTCCAAATAGGCTTTGTATTTTTTTAAATTAAATTCTTTTTCATAATTTTCTAAGTGCCACCTATCAATATCTATTTGTAATTTTTTTCTAATTCTTAAAAGTTCTTTATTTTTTGGAGTTAGTTCGTGCACTACATCACTAAATCCTTTCCAGAATTTATCTTTTGAAATTTCAGTACCTGGAATAACTTCATTATTAATAAAGTTAAATAGATCCTCCGAAATAGATAAGTTTTCAGTATTAATGTATTTTTTTGACATAAAAATTATTGTAGTTTGTTTTAAGAAAATTTTATATAATAGTAAATTGGTAAAATTGAGCCACTTTATTGCCTTTATTTTATAAAATATTAATATTATGAAAAATTATTTAAATTTCGAAACCGAGGTAAAAGAGCTGGAAACACAATTAGATAATCTTAAAGATCCCTATAACAATGAGGGAATTTCAGAGGTAAATACGAATGAAATTTTTAGTCTAGAAGATCAAATAAGAAAAAAGTTGGAAAAAATATATTCTAATCTTAATCCTTGGCAAATAACACAAGTTGCTAGACATGAAGATCGTCCAAAGGCAAAGTTTTTTTTGGAAAATTTATTTACAGATTTTATATCTTTATCAGGTGATAGATTTTACGGCGAAGATAAATCAGTTATAGCTGGATTTGCAAAATTTAATAATCGCTCTGTTTTGGTAATAGGTCAGGAAAAAGGAGAAAACTTAGATGAAAGATTGGATAGAAACTTTGGAATGATGAGACCAGAGGGATATAGAAAAAGTATAAGGCTTATGGAGTTGGCAAATAAATTTAATATTCCAATAATAACTTTTATTGACACTCCTGGTGCGTATCCTGGAGTTGGCGCTGAGGAGCGAGGTCAAGCTGAGGCGATAGCTAGATCAATAGAAAGTTGTATGAAACTATCTGTACCCAATATATCAATAATTATTGGAGAAGGAGGATCAGGTGGTGCTATAGCTTTGGCATCTGCCAGTAAAGTTATAATGTTAGAAAACGCAATATACTCAGTAATATCTCCAGAAGGATGTGCAACAATATTATGGAGAGATCCCAAAAAAACTTTAGAAGCAGCGACAGCAATGAAACTTACTTCAAAGGAGCTATTTAATTTAAAAATCGTTGATGAAATTATTGAGGAACCAACTGGAGGAGCCCACAGAGATAGAGAAAAAATTTTGGAGAATATTAGAATTTCACTTGAAAAAAATTTAGTTGAGTTTGAAAAATTAAGTCGAGAAGAAGTAATTAATCTTAGAAAGAATAAATTTTTAAAAATTGGACGAGGAGGAGGTTTCTCTAGTAAACTAGATGAAGACTCTGGTTTATCATTAAAAGAAAATAAAATTAAAATTTTGTTTCAAAAAGTATTTTATAATAAAAAATTAGCGCTAAGCTATTTAATCGCAATTTTTGGAATTCTTGCTTTAATATATTTTTTATAAAGCACCACAACAGTGTTTATATTTTTTTCCTGAGTTACATGGGCACTTTTCATTTCTACCAATAGTGTTTCTGGCAATACTTTTGATCCGTTTTTTCACCTCAGTTTCATCTTCTTTTCTTTCAATATTGTTTTCTGATACTAATTTTATGTTTAATAACAAGCCAATAAACTGGTTTCTCAATTTGTCTAAAAGTTCCTCAAACAAATTAAAAGCCTCTTTTTTGTACTCTATTAAAGGGTCTCTCTGACCGTACGATCTTAAACCAATTACTTGTCTAAGTTGCTCTAAATATTGAATATGCATCTTCCAATTTTGGTCAATTAATTGAAGAAAAATTCTTTTCTCAATATCTTTGGCTTGATTTTCACCCAGAATATTTATTCTGTCATCTCTTTTTTCCTTGAATTTAAGTTTTACTTGTTCTTTTAAATTAGAACTATCAGAGGTTTTCAAATCATCTATTTCTTTTTTATTAAAAGATACACCAAGAACAGACTGAAGTTTTTTGTCAAAATCTAAGTTTTTATTTTTGTATTCTATTAATTCTTCAATACTCTGGTTAAGAAAACCATCTGCAAATTCATATGCATTTAAACTATCTATTACTTTTTTCCTTTGAGAAAAGATTACATGTCTTTGATCATTTAAGACATCATCAAATTTTAATAACGATTTTCTAATATCAAAATTTCTTGCCTCAACCTTTTGTTGAGCTCTCTCCAGGGCCTTATTTATCCATGGGTGATCTATACTTTCACCATCTTTAAGACCTAGCTTTTCAAGTATATTATTCATCGACTCTGATCCAAAAATTCTCATTAAGTCATCTTCTAAACTTACGTAGAAAACAGAACTTCCTTCATCTCCTTGTCTTCCAGATCTGCCCTTTCCTTGTAAATCTGATCTTCTACTTTCCATTCTTTCAGTTCCTACTACAAGCAAGCCACCTAATTTTTTAATTTGATTTTTTGCATCATGATCTGCATTTTTTCCTCCAAGTTTTATATCTACACCTCTGCCAGATATACTTGTTGTAATTATTACAGAATCCTTTGCTCCAGCATCTGCAATTATTTCAGCTTCTTTATCGTGATTTTTTGCGTTTAAAACAATATGATTGATATTTCTATTTTTAAATAATTTTGAGTAATGTTCAGATTTATTTATACTACTTGTAAATACTAATATTGGCTGACCTAAAGAATGTTTTTCGCTCACTAAGTTTACAATTGCTTCATCTTTCTCTTTAAGAGTTCTAAATATTTGGTCGTTCCGGTCTTTTCTTATCATTTGTTTATTTGTAGGAATTGTTATTACATTTAAATTATAAATTTCAAAAAATTCCTGTGCCTCGGTTACTGCTGTACCAGTACAACCACAAAGTTTACTATAAAGTTTAAAATAATTTTGATAAGTTATTGAAGCCAAAGTTTGATTCTCAAACTGTATATTTAAATTTTCTTTTGCTTCTAGGCTTTGATGAAGTCCATCACCGAACCTTCTTCCGGGCATTTGTCTGCCAGTTTGTTCGTCTATAATAATTATTTCTTTATCTTTTACAATATAGTCTTTTCCGTTTGAAAAAACATAATGTGCTCTTAATGATTGATTAACTAAATGAACCAAGGATAGGTTTTCTGGATCATAAAAGTTATTATTTTTTAATATACCAACTTCTGAAAATATTTTTTCTACATTGTCTATACCTTTATTAGTAAGTAAAATATTTTTACTTTTTTCATCAATATCAAAGTCGTCTTTGTTTAATTTTTTAATAAATTTATTTACAATTATATATTGATCAGTTTTGTCTTCAGCTTGACCTGAAATTATTAGTGGAACTCTAGCTTCATCTATTAGACATGAGTCAATTTCATCTACAATAGCATAATTATGTCCTCTTTGTACCATTTCTTCTTTAGAAAATTTCATGTTGTCTCTAAGATAATCAAAGCCTAATTCACTATTAGTTGCATAAGTAATGTCACATAAATAATTTTTTCTTCTTTCATCATCAGTTTGACCAGAATTTATGTAGCCACATGTTAATCCTAAAAATTTATAAATTTTACCCATATTCTCAGAGTCCCTTTTTGCAAGGTAGTCATTGACAGTAACAACATGAACTCCTTTGTTTTCTAAGGAGTTTAAGTACGCAGAAAGCGCAATTGTAAGAGTCTTACCTTCCCCTGTTTTCATTTCAGCTATTTTGCTATTATTTAGAACAATGCCACCCATCAACTGAACATTAAAATGTCTCTCATTATAAATTCTTTTTGATGCTTCTCTTACAAGAGAATAAGCTTCAGGAAGCAGGTCATTTAATTTTATTCCTTTTTTAAATCTTTCTTTAAGCTCAAAAGTTTTAGAAGGAAAATCACTATTTTGGAGTTTGGAAGTTTTTTCTTCAAGTAAATTAATTTTCTCCACAATTTTAGTCAAATTATTCAGCTCTTTTTGATTAGAGGACCGAAATAATTTAGATATTAAATTAATAGGATTAAGCATATGATATATTTGTTATTTCAACGAATCTTATATAATCATATTATTTAAATTTTAAACATATATGCTTTTTAAAAAAGAAAATTATCAAATTAAGTCAAATTCTATAGGATTTTATCAGGATCTAGACCATCTAGACGGAATTGGTATTTCAGCGGTATCAGCCAATTTATACGAAAATAAAAAAAGAGATGATTTAGTTATTTTTTATTTTAGAAAAGGTGCAAATTATGCCTCCGTTTATACTCAATCAAATATAACATCTGAAAATATTAAATGGAATTTAAATAATTCAAAAGAAAAAATCTATGCTCTTTTAATAAACACGAGAAACGCAAATGCTTTCACTGGAAAAGAGGGTTACAAATCAATTAATAACATAGCCTCAGTTGTGTCTGACCAATTATCAAAAAAACAAATTAATGATGAAGAAGATCCAATCAAAATTAAACCAAAAAATCTTTTGTTTGCATCTACTGGAACAATCGGTGAAATTTTTCCAGAGGAAAAAATTATTTATTCTATACCTAGCTTAGTAAATAATATTAAATATGTTCAAAATAAATATATTTGGATGAAAGCAGCAATGGGTATTTTAACAACTGATACTAGGCCAAAGTTATCAATGGAAGAATGCAAAATTGCTGGCACATCGGTAAAAATTTATGGGGTGGCAAAAGGATCAGGAATGATTCATCCAGATATGGCTACTACTTTAGGTTTTATTTTCACAGATGCAAAAGTAAGCGGGAGCATATTAAAACAATTATTAAAAAAAAATATCCAAAACACTTTTAATGCAATTAGTTGTGATGGTGATACTAGTACTAATGATATGGTATCAATTTTTTCAACTGGCATTGCTAAAAATAAAAAAATTAAGTCCTACAAAGATAAAATATTAAGTGACTTTGATAAATCATTAAATTTGGTTCTTAAAAATTTAGCAAAGAGTGTCGCTGCCGATGGTGAAGGTTCATCTAAATTTGTTATAGTGAAAGTAGAAAAGTGCAAAAATGAGGATGACGCACGAAAAATTTGTTTTTCAATTGCCAACTCACCATTAGTTAAAACAGCTATAGCAGGTGAAGATCCAAACTGGGGTAGAATAATTATGGCTATTGGAAAATCAAAAGTGAAAATAAATTTAAGTAAATTAAATATTAATATTGGACCATACAAAATTATTGAAAATGGAAAACTATCCCCAAGTTACAAAGAAAATGATGTAGCAGATTACATGAAATCAATAGAGATTAAAATTAATGTCCAAATAGGCACAGGCAAAAAAGAATTCGAGGCTTACACAATGGATTTAACAAAAAAGTATATTGAAATTAATGCTGATTACAGATCTTAATATTGAAAATTCTATTTTAGTTACTAAATCGATAATATGATTAAATACAAGTTAAATTGCAAAAATTGTGAATATATATTCGATAGTTGGTTTGCTTCATCCAAAGAATTTGAAAAGCTTAAAAAAATGAGTCTTATTAACTGTAATAAATGTAAGTCTTTAAAAATTGAAAAATCAATTATGTCACCAAGTATAGCGCATAATGTAAGTTCTAAAAAATCAAATTCATCTTTAAAATCGGTTGAGGTAAAAACTAAGATAAAAGAATTTCAAACATACATTAAAAAAAATTTTGACTATGTTGGAGAAAACTTTGCCTATGAGGCTAGATCAATTCATTATGAAAATAAAAAAAATAATAAATCAAAAAAAGGTATTTATGGAAATGCCTCAGAAAAAGATATTAAAGAGCTTAAAGAGGAAGGAATCGAAACAGCATATATTCCTTGGGTTAATGATAAAGAAAATTAAATTTTTTCAAAAATACTAATGTAATTCACATCTGCTTTTTTGCTCTTTTGCCATTTATCTAAAAATAAATTATAATTTAATCCATCAAGCTCAGACAATTTCAAATCATTTTTTTCACATAAATTTTGCAATTTTTCTGGTTCAACAAATTTGAACCAATCGTGAGTACCAACAGGCAACCAGTTTAGAACATACTCAGCTCCTATTATAGCAAATAAATAAGATTTTAAAGTTTTGTTTATTGTTGCAATAAACATAAGACCATTTTTTTTCAAAAGATTTGAACTTGATTTTAAAAAATAGTTTAGATCATTTACATGTTCTACAACCTCCATATTTAAAATAATATCAAATTGCTTTGATGATTTAAGATTTTCAGGCGATGAGCAAATATAATTAATTTTTAAATCATTTTTTTTTGCATGAATTTTTGCTATTTTTATATTCTTTTCCGAAGCATCTATCCCGGTTAAATTTCCTCCTAATCTATACATTGGCTCTGTTAGAAGGCCTCCTCCACAACCAATATCTAATATATCTAAATTAGAAAATGGTTTTGCTTTATTTTTAATATTGAATTTTTTTGCAATGTTATCTTTAATATATTCTATCCTTATAGGATTGAATTTGTGCAATGGCTTAAATTTACCTTCCGGATCCCACCATTCCTCTGACATTCTACTAAATTTATCTATTTCTTCTTTATTTATTGTGTTATTAGCCATAAATTTTATTTTAAATTTATTAATATTTTTTATTAAAAGATAATATAGAAAATAACAATGAAAATTGTAGTATTAAAATTTGGTGGCACATCAGTAGGTTCTATTTCTAGAATTAAAAATGTCGCAAGGATAATTATAAGCCATATCAAAAAAAAATATAAAGTAATTGTGATTTCCTCTGCAATGAGTGGAGAAACAAATAAACTTTCAAATTTAACTAAAGAAATTTCTAGCAACTTTACACCACCGGAATACGACTCGGTTTTAGCTGCGGGCGAGCAGATTTCATGTTCCTTAATTGCTGGAAGGTTAAATGATGAGGGTTTTTTGTCTAGATCATTCCATGGTTGGCAAGTACCAATTTATACAAGTGGAGAATATTCTCACTCAAGAATTGTAAGTGTAAATAAAAACAATATTATCAAATACCTCAAAAAAGGTGGAATACCAATATTGGCAGGGTTTCAAGGAATTAACTCTGAAAACCGCATAACTACAATCGGTAGAGGTGGATCAGACTCGAGTGCAATAATGATAGCAAAATTTTTTAAAGCTGAAAAATGTATAATTTATACTGATGTTGCTGGTGTTTATTCATCAGATCCTAAACTAATTCCTAACGCAAAAAAAATAAAAAAGATATCTTATGAAGAGATGCTTGAAATGTCCTCTTTAGGGGCGAAAGTAATGCAACCGCACTCTATTCAAGATGCGAGATTACATAGAATTGATATTGAAGTAAGATCATCATTTAATAATAAAACTGGATCATTAATTACAAAAAGAAAAAATGTATCAACAAAAAACATAATACGTGGTGTATCCTTTACAAAAAATGACGCAAAAATAAGTTTAATTGGAGTTAAAGATAAACCTGGCGTAGCAGCGGCAATTTTTGAACCATTATATAAAAATTCTATAAATGTTGACATGGTAGTTCAAAATATTTCCTCTAACAAAAAAGAGACTGATTTGACTTTTACTATTAAGACTGAAGATTTAACAAAAACAGTTAAATTGATTAAAAATAATAAAAATATTAAATTTAAAAATATTATCATAGATGAAAAAGTCTCTAAAGTCTCAATTGTTGGCGTTGGTATGATTACAACTCCTGGAGTAACTTTTAGAATGTTTAATGCTTTAGCAAAAAAAAATGTAAATATCTTGGTTATATCAACATCCGAAATCAAAATATCAGTACTTGTAGATAGAAAAAATCTAAAAAAAGCAGTTGATGTACTTCACAAAGAATTTAAACTAGATTATTAATTATACAATAATGAGCATAAGACCATTTAGGGATATAAAAAGAAAAAAAACCAAGGAAATTTCTGTTGGAAATGTAAAAGTTGGTGGTGACAATCCTATCTCAGTTCAATCAATGACAAATACAAAAACAACTGATATTAAATCAACAATTAACCAAATTAACAAAATTGAAAATGAAGGGGCAGACATTGTTAGAGTATCATGTCCGGA
>CEUJ01394062.1_pt1 | contig 11366 bp, 12 predicted proteins | sample 361531 | NCBI WGS metagenome assembly CEUJ01 (sample SAMEA2622842, study PRJEB7988) | marine metagenome | biome: marine biome (ENVO:00000447); feature: marine epipelagic mixed layer (ENVO:xxxxxxxxx); material: "saline water (ENVO:00002010), including plankton (ENVO:xxxxxxxx)" | depth 140 m | reverse complement strand
AAAATAATATAAATAATGAATTATTATTATCTACAACAAAATACAATCAATTACATTCAGACTTTTTGACACAAAAATTATTAGATGAAAATCGAGAAGAATATGTAATTGAAAATATATGTTATAAAGAAAACAGTAAAATTCCAATAATAGAAGAAAGTGCAAAATTACAAATAGCAAAAAAATTAGTACAGAGTGGTAAAAAAGTTACAATAAAAGATGAAATACAATTAATAAATGAAGTAAAAAAAGAATATGGTATATTATTTAAATATATAAATATATAAATGATTAAAGATAAAAAAGCCTTTATTTTTATTGATTTAACACCTTATCCTGAGAGTTTTGCAGAGATAATCAATTATCCTTTTTTAATTCCTTATTTTGAAACAAAACTTGCTTGTATAGAAAAAACTTTAAAATATTGTCAAGAAAATAATATTGATATTATTAATATAAATTATTTAGAGAATAGATATGGAAGTAGTAAGTTATTTGAAAAATATGATGTAATTAAAGTTCCAAATTTTAATCAATATAATCAACTATTTTTTGGTGGTATGTCTTTGGACGAATGTGTTACGGTATCCAGACCTTATAGTTATAATAATTTAAAACATATAAATAAAACAATAGTATTAGACTGTTGTATACAAGGTACATTTAAAAATAGAAAACAGACAAAACATTTAAAAAATAAACAAGACTTTATAAATTATGAATTATGGTATTTACAAACTAGGAAATTTAATTATATAAGTTCATTAATCATATAAATATTATTAATATAAGATATATATGAATGATATATCTTATAATGAATTTAAAAATAATGTTTTAGGATATAATAAATATTATCATGTTTCTTCTATATGTGAGTTAGAAAAATTATTACTAACATTTAATCCTGAAGAAAGTAATTTTGTAGGATATATATGGCATGAATATGGATATATTCAATCATTAATAAATTATACATTCAAAGATTATTTTGACTATAATAAAAATAATGGAAAAATAATAGGTACATGTTTACCAGGTATGGAATTATTATACCGTAATAAAGTTGATATACTAATTGTCTTGGATAATTTTATTGATACAAGTAATGCGGTCAAAGATAATGCATATACAGATAAATGGAAAATAATACAAAATACTGTATCCACAGATGGTGGTATAGCTTTTTGGCATACTATAAGGAATTTTTCACCCAAAGATTTTGATAATATGTTAGAAAGGTTAAATTTTAAAAATGTGTTATGGCCTCACTATTATGATACGGGAAAATCTTTATTTTATCGAAATAAATTTGGAAAAACAAATATAAGGGAAAAATTTTTGTATGCAACAGGGGAACTTAATTTCTATTCTAAAATAGAGTCTCATTCTGATAATGGTATTTTATGGCAAGCGGAAAATTATAAAATTTCTGAAAATATTTATCCAGTATTTTTTAATGAACCATATTATGCTTTTTTTATTCGCAATTGTCATAAAAATTATACTATAAATAGTGGTACAAAAAAATCCTTTTTAATGTATCTAATAGCATTATGTATAAAGAAAAAAAAACATTTAATAATATTTCAGGATTTATTCACATTAGACTTACCAAAAAATGAGTATATACATTCTATTTCTTTAGAAAAAAATTTAGATCTAGATAAATTTATTTATTATACTTATAATGTTTCAGCTTTTATAGCTAATCCTGGAAGTATAACAGATATATATGTTTTAAATTCAGGAAAGGCAGATATATTTTTAACTAAAAATATAAGTAGAGAACATCCATTATGGACATCTGCTATGAAAATTTATCAATATAAAAAAAATAAAAGATTGGGTTACACTAATCCGAATAACGCCGATGATAGAATTTTCTATGATTTAATTTTGTAAAATATATTCTATATCTCTATCATTTCCCATATATGGTCCATTTTTAATTTCATACATTAGTGTATTATCCTCCAATATATCAATATTATGAGCTCCATTATAAGTAATAGAACAATCTCCTGGTTCTAATATTTTTTCAGTAATAATTTTATCATCAATATCATAATAAGTCGCTTTTATTTTTCCTTGTATAATAATCCAACATTCTTGTGTTCTTGTAGTTGTTCTTTCTAAAAATCTATGTTTATGTGGTTTAAATTTTTTAGTTGTATTAATATTTAATGTAGATACTTGTAAATAGGCATTATCTTCAGATAAATTAGTTCTATTCATTATATTATCTTTACGATTTACGATATGTAATAATAAATTATTATCTTTTTTAGAAAAAATTTTTTCCATAATTTATATATATATTTATATCTATAAATTTAAATAGATATATATAAATATATTATAAAATGAAAAAGGCTTTTATAACAGGGATTGCTGGTCAAGACGGTAGTTATTTGGCAGAATATTTATTAACTCTTAATTATAAAGTATATGGTATTGTTAGAAGAAATTCTACATGTGAGCATCAAGAATCACGAATAAATCATATATCAGATAAATTAAATATATATTATGGCGATATGACAGATGCATTGTCAATGGCAGTTATTTTAAAAGAAATACAACCGGATGAAATCTATAATTTAGCTGCAATGAGTCATGTTAGAATAAGTTTTGACATACCAGAATTAACAACTAAGGTAAATGCAGTAGGGGTATTAGATTTACTACATATATGTAAAGAAAACTGCCCAAATGCTCGTATATATCAGGCATCATCTTCTGAAATGTTTGGAAACTCTATAGATAATGACAATTGTCAAAGATTAACTACGCCTATGAAACCAGTAAGTCCATATGGATGCTCTAAATTATACGCTTACAATATGGCTAAAGTATATAGAGAATCATATAATATGTTTATATGCAATGGTATATTATTTAATCATGAATCACCAAGGCGAGGGTCAAATTTTGTTACAAATAAAGTTGTTAAAGGTGCTGTACGGATTAAGTTAGGATTACAAGATAAATTAGAATTAGGAAATATAGATACATATCGTGATTGGGGTCATTCAAAAGATTATGTAAAAGCAATGCATTTAATATTAAACCATGAAGAAGCAAGAGATTGGATTGTATCAACGGGTGTAACAACTAGTATTAGAAATATGTGTAAATATGTTTTTGAAAAATTAGAATTAAATTATGAAGATTATATTATTCAAAATCCTAAATTTATGAGACCAAATGAATTAAATTATTTAAAAGGTGATAGTTCAGAAATTAGAGAAATATTAAAATGGAAACCAGATTATACATTTGAAACTTTAATGGATGAAATGATAAATTACTGGTTAAACATATACAAGAATAATTAAATTTGAATATAATATAATATAATATAACATAATTTCAACATAAAAATAGTTTATTTTTTATATTATAAATGAAATTTAAAAATATTTGGAAAAATGTTGAAGAACCATTAGAATATCATGAAGATAGTCGTGGAAAAATTGTAGATCTATTTTACAAAAACAATATTGAGCATGTAGCTTATATAACAAGAAAAAAAGGCTCGATTGGGGGTAATCATTATCATAAATATACAACACAAATTTGTCTAATTGTAAAAGGAACTATGAAATACTGGTATAAACCACTAGATGAGCCAAATACTGAATCAAAGTTTATTATATTAAAAGAAGGAGATATGGTAGAGGCCCCGCCATTTGAAATACATGCAATGGAATTTCCAGAGGAAGAAGATAATGCTTTTATATGTTTTGCTTATGGTGCTAGGGGTGGAAAAGATTATGAATCTGATACATTTAGAGTTGATAGTATAATATTAAATTAGTATAATATTATTTAAAAATATCATTAATAATATGTATTATTAATGAAATTACATTTAGGTTGCGGTGCTCGATATTTTGGTAAAGATTGGATACATATAGATGCTTCCAATTATGATTACATAGAATCTCACAATGTTGTTAAATTACCATATAATGATAATTCGGTTGATGTAATATATAATTGTGGTTTAATACAGTATTTTGATGATTATGAGATAGATAGTGTACTTAAAGAATGGTGTCGCGTATTAAAGAAAGATGGTATATTAAGAATATCAAATCCAGATATGAAAACTATTTGTAGTTTATATAGTAATGATAAATTTCCATTAAGTAATTTTATAGGACCTCTTTTTGGTAGATGGAATATTGGGAATAATGAGTATGTTTATTGTAAAAATGCATTTGATGAGCCTAAATTACGAACTATTTTAGAAAGATGTGGTTTTTATAATATCAAAAAATATAACTGGAGAGATACAGAACACTCTCATATTGATGATTATTCGCAGGCATATTTACCACATATGGATAAAGAAAATGGAACATTAATAATGTTAAATATTGAATGTAAGAAAATATAATTATTAATATTTTAAACTTTAATAATTATAAATAATCTACAATATCTAAGAATACTATATTAGGATTAAGTTTTAATAATTTTGGTTTTAAAATGTGTGAAATATTCCAAGATAAAATAATTACTACTGGATTAATTATTTCAGACAATATATTATCATTCACAATTTTAATTCTGGATCCAGGTGTATATTTATCTATTTTATAAACAGAAGTATCTGTTACATAGTCAATTAAATCACTAGTAATGCCACAAAAATTTAAAAAAGTATTTCCCTTGGCTGCCGCTCCTACCGCAACAATTTTATGATTATTATTTTTGTACATTTTTATTTTTTCTATAATAATATTTTTTAAATTTGAATACTTTTCCATAAAAGAATTATAAAAATTTACATTAAATAAATTTTCTTCTTCTTCATTTTTAATCATATCTAAAATAGATGATGGAGTAATGCTTTTTTTAGATGCAAAAACTCTAATAGATACACCATGATATTCAACAAATTCTATATCATAAATATGTAATCCAATTTTATTGAGTATATTATAAGCAGATTTAACTGTAAAATAAGTTATATGTTCGTGATATATTTGATCTATTCTAGTAGATTTTATACTTTCTCCCCAATATGGAAGTTCAAATATAAAACTTCCTTCATCACTTAATAAATTATAAACTCCTTTTAATAAGCTCATAACATTATTAGCATGATTAACTACATTATTTGCCACAATTATATCTGCTTTTTTATATTCAGTTAACAATTGAGTTGACAATTCTTCATCAAATAATCCACATATAGATTTTATATTATTTTCATTTGCTATATCACACATTTTCTCAGATGCATCTATACCTAGAATATTATCTGATAAGACTTCTTTAATATAATGTAATAATAATCCATCATTACTTCCTATTTCTACTATAAACGGGTTGTTGTTATTAAATCTGGTTTTTAACATCGTTGCATACTTATTCCAGTGATTTTGCGAAAAAGATGAGTTTGAAGATGTATATGAATAATCTACTATATTATATCTTTTACCACTAGTTATATATTTTAATTGAATATTAGAACAATTATTACATAAATTACATATTAATGGTGTTTTAATATCTACACCAATATCTCCTTTTTTCATAAAAATATCAGCACATGGATGCATTCCCATATCAATTATTGGTGTTAAATTAATAGATTCACATACTATACACTTTTTAGTTTCCATATTTACAAATTCAATAATTTTATCACATATATAATCAATTTCTTCATTTTTAAGAGTAATAGAGGTTGGTAACCATAGTCCCATACTTGCGACTTTTTCAGCTATAGGCATATGTTGAGAATTGTATTCTGTATATATTTTTTGTTTATGTATTGCTGGGTAAATTAATCTAGAACCAATATTATGTTGTTCCAAATAATTCTTTAAATATTGTGGATTATTTATAAATATATCTACAAACATAGGAAGATGATAATTATCATAATTTATCATTTTAATATTGGTATATGTATTTAATCTGTTATAATATAAATTCCATATTTCTTTTTTTCGTTGTATACGTGATGATAACTTTTTCATCTGTTCTATACCAATAATTGCTTGTATATCAGTAAATTTTGCATTTATTCCAAAATGATTATGAATATCCAACCCTCCGCTGTTTCTACCAAAATTTTTTAATTTTTTAATTTTATCAGCAAAATCATCATTATTTGTGATAAGTGCTCCTCCTTGTCCAGTAGATATTATTTTGGGTGTACTAAATGAAAAACTTCCAATATCGCCAAATGTTCCAATATGTTTATTATTATGATAGGACCCCAAACACTGTGCACTATCTTCTAATAAATATATATTTTTATCTCTACAAATTTTAACTAATTTTTCAATATTATTACATCTACCATTTAATGATACATGAATTATGGCGCTTATGTTATTAGTTTTTAATAATTGTTCTGTCTTATTTATATCTAAACATAGGGTTTCTTCGTCAATATCAACTAATATGGGTATTGCACCTATTAATTTTACAGAATTAGGTGTTGCAATCATAGTAATATCAGGGACAATTACATAATCACCCGGTTTAATTCCAAAGGCCAATAATGCTATCGATAAACTGATTGTTCCATTATTTACTGCGAAACAGTGTTTAGCTCCAGTAAATTTACATATAAGTTTTTCAAATTCTAAAGTTTTAGAAAATTCACTTAGCCATCCCCCAGAATTTATATAAGAATAAACTGCGGTTGCTTCTTCATTATCATAAGAAGGTTCAATTTGATTAATAAAATTAGAAATCATATATATTAATGTTTATATATATTTATATTTTATTATTTATATTTTATTATTTAAACATATATATATAAACATTAATATATATGATTTCTACAAATATTAATTATAATATATTCAATTATCCATTAAATAAACAGATTAAAATTCAAAAAAAAAATTATAATGATTGGTTTAATGAATGTGGTAATAATAATGTCTTTATATTAGAAGAATATAAAGGGAGAAAAAATAGTATTTGGGAATATGAAGTTATAGAGTTTTTTATGAAACAATTAGAAAACAAACCAGATGCTACAATATTAGATATAGGAGCACAACAAGGATTATATACATTATTAGCAAAATTTTATCCCAATACAAAATGGTATTCTTTTGAACCATTTAAATTTTCATATGATTTATTAAACTCTAATCTTGCTTATGAAGATATTTCAAATGTATTAACTTATAATATTGGAATTTCAAATAAAATAGGAGAAGATACTTTATATGTACCTAGAGGTAGAGGAGATAGAGGAGGGTTAAATTGCATAGCTAACCAAAATGGTCGTATTAATTTAAATAATTGTGATAAAATAAAAATAAAAACAGATACAATAGATAATTTATTTTTAGAAAAAAAGGTAGATTTTATTAAATTAGATATTGAAGGTTTCGAATATTATGCTCTATTGGGTGGATTAAAAACTATTAAAAAATATAAACCTTGTATATTAACAGAATATATGCCATGCAATATGAAAACCTGTAGTGTAAATCAAAATCAATTTGATAACTTTTTTAAAAATTTAAATTATAAATTTATCCAATTAGATTTTGGTGAGAGATTTTATTATTCGTTGTAATATTATAATTTTTATATATATAAAAATTATAATGTTTACTCAATATCCATATTTATTGAATATTCCACGAGACGAACATATTAACTCTGCTAGATGCAAAGCAATCACTAATGCTGGCATAGATTTAGCAAATAAAAATGTCTTGGAAATAGGGGCTGGACCAATCGGTGATATTACATGTTTTTTAATTAATAATGGAGCAAATGTAACTGTATTAGAGGCGCGCGAATCTAATATACAAGCTCACAAAAAAAGAGGACTACCAGTAAAAGAGTATATACAAGCGAATCTTAATAACTTTTTAGATCTCCCCTTTTATGATATAATTATTTCATTTGGAACACTATATCATTTATCAAATGCTATAATTGGTTTAAAAAATATGAAAAACTGTAATATGTTAATTTTATCAACTCAGATTGATGCAAATAATAGATATGGCCCAAATTATAGGGCGGAAGACAAACGGCGTTTTGACCAATCATACGATGGGCGTGGATGTACTCCTAGTATAAAGTGGATTTGTGATCAAGTAAAAGACACATTACCTGAACAGATAAATTGTATACAACCAGAACATCCAGATTTTGCCCCAAATCCTCATGCAGGTAATAATAGACATTTTTTTATTTTTAAAAAATAGTTAATTAATTTTCACATTTAAATATAATTTCTTTTTAATTCTAAAGCGTTTTGTAAAACATTTTTTTGATATTCATAATAATATTTTGTTAACATTGTATCTTGATATTCTAATATTTCTTTCTGTAATTCCGGTTTAGATTCTAAATATAAAACTTTATTTTTTATTTGTTCTAGTGATGCAAAATCATCAAATAAACATTCTTTGTGGCAAATAAATGCTGAATTAATACTTTTTTTTGTTCCGATTACAATACAATTAAGTGCCGCACCTTCTACCAAAGATTGACCCAATCTTGGAAATGTCAATATAAAATATTTTGATTGCCCAATTTTATTTAAATATGATATAGTATTTGTACTATTATTATTGTCTAATAATGAATTAGATGTTTTTTCTGGTCGTTTATTAACCACACTTATACTAATATTTTCTTTACTCATATAGTTTGATATTAAAATATTAATATTATCAATAGAAGTATTGTAAATTTTAGCATACTGTATAATATCACGACTATCAAAATATATAGTTTTTGATTTAATACAGTGTATGTTTTCTCTTAATATATCTTTATTAATAGGATAAGGAAAGGAAATTTTAGTATTTAATTTTTTAAATCCTTGAAATGAAAAATCCGTGTGATCTAATATTAAATCGTAATCATAATTTAAATTAGAAAAACAATGCTCTACATTTTCATAAATAAACAATTTTGTAGGGTATTTTAATTGTAATTGTTTTATATTATATAAAATTGGATCTCTACACCAAATTATATCATAATTATTAATATCAATATCTAAATTAGCTATAGTATTATATTCTACAAATTTTTTTGCATTAGTATTTTTCATAAGTCTATCTATTTTATATGTATGTTTTGTATTTTGTTTTAAAATTAATCCATCAGAATTAAAAGTAAAAAAACTATGAATCCCATTTGCTTTCGATTTAAATATATCACAAATGTGTTCAAATGATACATCATTATAAATAAAATTTTTATAATGTCCTAATTCATCATAAAATTCTTTTACTATTAATATTTTCATTATAAATATTGATAATATAAATATTAATATTTAAATATTAATGTTTATATTTAAATTAATGAAATTAATAATATTTACTACTTGTAAACCATTTATAGGTGATGATGCTTGGCGACAAGAACAAGCTATTCGATCTTGGACTTTATTAGAAGGAATTGAAAAAAAAATAATCATAATAGGAAACGATTATGGTACTAAAGAAATTTGTGATAAATATAATCTTATACATGAACCTATTATTAGAAATTTAAATGGTATACCATATTTACATAGTATGTTTGAAATTGCTAATAAGTATGCTGATGATAATGATGTCATGTTATGGACAAATTCTGATATGATTTATTATAATTCGATGATAACATGTATAAAATATTTTAAAACATATGGAGTAAGTATAAAAAATTATTTATTGGTAGGAAGTCGTATTGATTGGGCAAATCCTAAAGTTTTAGATGATTTAAGTTTTGAACATTTTAATAATAATATAAATTTAAATGAAGGTGTAAATGTTAATATATGTAAAACAAATTCAGATAAATATGAATGTTATTATCATAAACCATGCGGTATAGATTATGTAATTCATAGTAAAAGTACATTTATTAATAATATTGACAAAAATTTAGTAATTGCAGGAACGCGGCATGACATGATAATGGTAGGTGTAGGTATTACTAATAATTTTTTTACTTGTGATATAACAAATGTTTGTCCTGTCATACACCAAAATCATGGTATAGTTCATTCTCAAAAAATAAATATTAATAAGCAAAATAATTTACTTTGTAGAGGAAGTCAAGCAAGTATTACAGATACCAGATATAAAATGATTAATAATAATACATTATGTATAGTTAAACGAATTTAAAAATAATATTTCATATTAATTAAATATTATATTAAATGATATTAAATTTAATAATAATCATAATGTAATATCAATTAATGGTAAACCAGTAATGCAAAATTTAAAAAAATAAAATTGAAAAATAATATAAATTTATATTATTTTTTAAGTAACTATGACAGAGTTTGTTTGGGTTTCTGTTGATCCAGTTCGCCGTAGAGTAGATGTTTATCCCAAAACAATTGCCAATCGTATTGAAAAATCATATAATGAGAGGGATCGATATGCCGCAACAGCTTGTGTTCTAGGTAGTGATTTCTTTAATGCTACTGTACATTTTACTCCATCAGGAGTTAAGTATCAAACCACGCCTGGTGTATCATATGGTCGAGCAGGATTTAAACAACCAGGTTATCGAAGTGTAAAACGATGTCAAGTTGTAGATGGAAGTATTACAGTTTATTCAAAACAAGTACATGGCGAATGGCGAATTGTAAACTCTGAGTTAGATAGCGATAAAACTTTTATAGAAAAACCTGATCCTAATGATATTATAGTTAGTGATAATCTAGAAGAATCTTCAGAAATTAAGTCTTGGGAATTATCAGATTTGGACCTAAATGATGGGGCTAATAAATTAGTAGTTGTTTGGGAATGGTGTCTTCAGACGCTTGGAGATGTGTCACGATGTCCTGATATTAATTGGAGACCTTATAATTGTGATGTTAATAGAGTAATTGAAGAAGCTTTCTCAACTAATTTAACGCATATTAAAGTAGATCTTCCAGTTATTGGTGAACGCAATATCTGTTTTAACCCTGAAAATTGTTATGGAAAGCAGGAATCACTTGATAAAACAAAAATTCGTATAGTAAGGCGAGTTGTTAGAACTATTAAAAATCTTAATAGTGTATTTGCTAATATAATAAATATACCTGAAAATTATAGTGACATTGTAAGTCATTTATCTGCTGATGAAATTCCTCATCATTATTATTGCCCAATTTTACAGGAAATTATGACAGATCCCGTAAAAACTGTAGATGGTTTTACTTATGAACGCACTGCCATTGAGACTTGGTTTCAGATTCGAGTTACTTCACCATTAACAGGACTTGCGCTTAATAATTCAGATTTAGTACCAAATATTGAATTAGCTGAAGCAATTAGTGCATTTGTTAATAAAGTTAATAGTGAAAAATAATTAATTAAAAAATAATATTGGGGGGTTTAAGGGGTCTCCCC
>CEUJ01071008.1_pt1 | contig 11388 bp, 12 predicted proteins | sample 361531 | NCBI WGS metagenome assembly CEUJ01 (sample SAMEA2622842, study PRJEB7988) | marine metagenome | biome: marine biome (ENVO:00000447); feature: marine epipelagic mixed layer (ENVO:xxxxxxxxx); material: "saline water (ENVO:00002010), including plankton (ENVO:xxxxxxxx)" | depth 140 m | reverse complement strand
AAGATGGACAAGAAGTCTTCACCTGATGAAGATATCAAACCGAGTGTAAACCTCGACTATGTAGATGAGGCAACACTAGAAGAGAATATCACAGCAGCTGGTGATTACTATGACTACGATGGTAGGGAAAGTATTAATGACCTGGAAGATCTTGGAATGGATATTTACTAGGTCGATGATATTTATGAGTATGGAAGTATCAAATGAAGAGCTACAAGAGCTACTAACTAGATTTATGGATCGTCTCGATAAGATGGAAAAAGAACGTGATGTCATGAAGAAGAAGCTTGATAGAATGCACAATCATATCAGAGATGTAAATAAAGCACTTGACGAATTATACTATAGTATGGGTGATGAGCAAGACATCGAGTTTAATGTCTCAGAAGAAGAATTAGAACATGTAAGAAGCATTACTAATTTAATTCAAGATGATAAGATGGAATTTCTAGATGACGATCAGTTCAAATCAATGATACATTCTGTAGTCGGAGAATCATAATCTAATGGTATTCGAAATCCTTTGTGCCATTTTAGGCATAATCTTAATCTTTCTAATTATGCTGATATACTATAGTTTAAAACGTATCACCACATATGAAGAAATAATATTACAAATAAACGATAAAATAGAATATGTAAATGCTCAACTAAAACTAATAGATGAAAAGGGAACTTTTGAGGCCGATGATGAAGTGGGTTTCTTTTTTCAAGAACTAAAAGAAGTCGGCAAAATACTTGATAATTTATTTGAAGAGGTTGATGATGCCCCCACTAAAAAAGAAGAGAAAGAAGAAGAGTAAAATATATTTCGGAACACCTGTACATGATGCCATAGTAGCATATAACAGATCAGATGATTATACATTTAGACATAAAATATACACAGATGAAATCCATCCAGCATTTCTAAAACTTGCTGAAAACATAATCAATACATTTAAGTTTAGTTACTTTGATTATGGTTTTAGAGATTTACAAGAAGAAGTGGTATCCAACCTTGTAATAAACATGCACAAGTTTGATGAGACTCGTGGTTCGAAAGCATTTAGTTATTTCTCTATTGTTGCTAAAAACTATCTGATATTGAATAACAATGCTAATTATAAAAAAATGAAATCTCATGATGATATATCTGTATTAAATGGACAAGGCACCATAGATAATAGCATCAATCCATCTATATCAAAAGAAATATTTGAAAAAACTGTTGAATATCTTTATGAAAGATTAGAAGTATTATTTCCAAAAGATAAAGATCGACATGTTGCTGAATCTATTTTATACTTGTGTAAGAATAAAGATCAGATAGATAACTTCAATAAAAAGGCTCTGTACATAATGATTCGTGAAATGACAGATGTGCAGACATCAAAAATAACTCAAATATCCAATGTATTTCGTAAAATATATCCACGTATTCAAGAAGAAATACTGTCAAAGGGTCATATTGACAACCTTGCAATAACTGGTTCTATATAATATTCCTTGTATCCTATATTTATAATTAGGATACTTATATGGATAATGACTTTAAAATATTTGGTGATAAGAACTTCTCTGATTTATCGAAGGAGATATACGAGAATTCTAAACTAAAAAAGACACAGATTGATCTTTTAATTCAAGAAGTGCATGGATACATACAAGGCATAGAAGATATTGCGGTTGTAGGTCCTATAATAAAAGAATTGATGGATGTAGGAATCAAGAATGATGATAATCTAGTTAAATTAGCAACTTTATATCAAAGACTTATGGCTAAAACTATGACAGCAGAATCAGATGTTACATTATTATCCGATGAAGAAAAAGAAGAATTAATGAATGCTCTTGAAGATGTATCCACGGATTTACAAAAAAAATCAGATGAGATAGGTATAGAAGAACTTAGAAAAAAATACGGAGACTCGTAAATGTCTTTTAGTTTTCAACTTGGAAGAGTTAAATCTGTATTTACATCTAACTCTGATACTAAACCGTTGGAAAGCACCCCAGCACAAACTGGTAGGATATTATTCAATCCCATAAATGATGAGAACCCTTCGAGTAAAAGTTTGTCTGCAATACCTTTATTTCGTGGTTATAATGATTCCATACAGCATGGTGATTTAATTTTATATGCCGTAATAACAAAACGTATTTATTATTTAGGACCACTTAATACACAAAACAATCCGTCTAAGACAATTGATCCTGCGTATAATCCTAGACGTGGTGGATTAAATCAAAATGAAGATTTGTCAAAAGATAATGCCGACGGTACAAACAAATTGATACCTAATTTTTCTGTTCCTAAACTAGCTAAGATAGCTAATAATAAAATGGATTTTCCTGCAATATCTGATCGAATAGATTACAACTCGATACTATATAGCGAATCAACGTTTTCAGATTTAGTTTTAGAGGGAAGGTATGGTAATGCTATCAGAATAGGTGCACGTAATCTAAATCCAACTTTAATAATATCAAATAATAATAAATCAGAATCAGAAACCCTAGGCGGTGGTGGCTCTATATTTGCTATGACATCAATCGGCACTATTGACAACAACTTTCCTTCTGAAATACATAAGGAAAAAAGAAATAATGAATTAATAGATGTGCCTGGATACAGATTATCTGCAGACTCGGATGGTTTTAATATCAATAGAGGAAATGATATTGTTAACGAGGAGATACCCGAAAGTAGATTTAATTACAATTATGGATTTATAAAAGATTATATACCTGATGAATCTATAAACCCTAATAATGAATTTGATCAGATAATAATATCATCTGATAGGTTGATATTTAATTCAACTGTTGAAGATGTGACGATATCAGCAAATCGTAATATTAATCTAGGAAGTAATAAGAACTTTACATTAAACAATAAAGGTTTCTCAGTATTTCAATCTCAGAATATTTATATAGGAGAAGAAGCGAAAAAGAGAGATGAACCCATGGTATTGGGTAATAAGCTTCAGAATTTATTAGTAAGGATATTAAGATTATTAGGGGATGCTCAGGCACTCGGTGATATGAATGTTCCGCAGAAACTAACGTTGTTTCCAAACATACATGTTGCCGGTACTTTGAGTCAAGAAGTGGATAACATAATGCAAGAATTTAATCTAGGAACTATTCAGCCTGGGCAGAATCCAGTACCTGAATTCGAAAGGAATTTAGATGAAAATGGCAATGCTGTATCAGACAACATTACCGGTCAAGCATCATTTTTATCAAATAGACATTTTGTAGAACCAAATAGAGTGGAAGTAGAGGTTCAAGGTCCTCCGGCACCACTTGAAAATCAAGCACCAACATAGGAGTGATAATGAAGTTATCTTTATTTAAGAAAGTAATAAGAGAAGTGATAAGAGAAGAAATAGAATATTCTATTGCGGGACTTCGTAAAGAATTAAAAGAAGTACTGGTTAGTAAGATAAATGATGATATGCTAAACGAAACACCCTCTGTGGCACAGAGCACTAAGGTGGTTCAAAAACCGGTGACTGAATCAAAACAAAGAGTTCCGATGACAAAAGACTCTATATTAAACAATTTATTAAAAGAAACTGCTGACTCGGGTGAATGGCAAAATATCAATAAAGAAGCTGAAAATACTTCTGTGATGGATCAAACTGAACAATTACCCGATCATTTAGCAAACGCTTTCAATAAGGATTATTCAGGTGTTATGAAAGCTGTAGAAGAAAAGGCAAAGTTTAAAAATGGCGCTTAGACAACCAAAAGATAGTTCAGGTGACTTACGACAAGATCTTAAACAGATTGCTATCGATAGGATAGGACAATCTGAGTATGATGCTATGGATAATATTAGTAAACAAAAGATTAGTGAGTTTACAAATGAACAAGCAATTGCTATTCAGGCATTTTTACAAAGACAAGAATTGAACATAACTGATATGGAGGCATTTGGTATCATTGAACCTGGTAGAATACAAACCTTACCATCCGTTGTAACTGGTGGTACAGCACCTGGTGGAGGACCTTTATTACCTGGTACATTAGCAGCGTCTACCCAAAATTCTAATAGAATAAAATTTAGAGTTCAGATAAGTGACACCTCAAACAAGGTTGGAATACCCGAAGTGGGTAGACAAGTAAAAAGAACTTTAGTTAAATTTTTAAGGATATTTTTCTAATGGCTATAAGAGATACAAGAGTAAATCGATTTATTGAAGACCAAGACACTAGGGTAAGTGTTGGGTTACAGATGCCATTGGGTAGACAACCTGGATCTGGTGATGGATTCTTTGCGTCTACTAAAACAACAATTGATGCCGTAAAGGAAGATATCAAGATGTTATTACTAACTCAACAAGGGGAGCGATTATTTCAACCATTACTTGGTATGAATATTAGAAGATTTTTATTTGAACAGATTACAGAAAATACAGTGATTGAAATCGAGAATGATATTGTATCAACATTCTCACGATGGTTACCTTTTGTTCAGTTGAATGATATTAAAATAGATATAACTGAGCAAGATAAAAACAAAATTAAAATTGATATAAAATTCAATATAGCAAATGCACCAAATGATTTACAATCTGTTGGTGTGATATTGGGATAAAAACATGGCATATACAGATCAAAAGGTATCACCGACAAATATTAATTACACGAGTAAAGATTTTTCAAGTCTAAAGGCCGACTTAATTCAATATACGAAAGCATATTTTCCTGATACATATAGAGATTTTAATGAGACATCACCTGGAATGATGTTGATAGAATTAGCTAGTTATGTGGGTGATGTGTTAAGTTATTACATTGATTACAACTATAAGGAAAGTTTACTCACCACTGCTACTGAACGAAAAAATGTGATAAGGTTAGCAGAATTTTTAGGATATAAGACAACTCCTATAACCCCATCTGTTGTTAAACTTACTGTTACCACCGATGTATCTGCCGTCAATGGTATGCCTGATTTTAATTCTATACCTGCATCAACTAGAACTATTGATAGTGGATTACAGGTTTCATCGACTGAAAACTCTTCATTAGTATTTGAAACGTTAGGAGAGGTTGATTTTACCATATCTGGTTCACCCGATACACCTTCACCTGAAATAATCAGTCGTGATGATACCGGCATTGCAAGTCAATACAGATTGACTAGATTTGTAAATGCTGTATCCGGTGAAACAAAGACAAAATCCTTCACCATCACATCTCCAACCAAATTTTTAGAATTGAATTTAGGTGAAACTAATGTTGTTGAAATACTTGATGTAAAAGATAGTTCAAATGCTAAATATTTCGAGGTTGATTATCTAGCACAAGATAGAATACTCAAGGAGATTCACTATTCGGATGATCCGGATAGACAGACTGCATATCAACAAGGTAGTGTTGGATTAGGAGAACAAGTTTCTGTTGATGTATCTATACCATATACTTTAGAATATATAAAGACTAATAAAAAGTTTGTGAGAAAAGTTGATCCGATAACCAACAATACTAAACTACAATTCGGTAATGGATTATACAGATTCAACATATCAGGTTCATCAAGTGCCGGATTATTCTCAACAATAGAACAACAAGGTATGTCGGTTTCGGGTGTTCCATCAACTGTGATCAACAGTGCAATAAACAATCTTACTACAAATAATTCACTGAACCTCGGTGAGACACCGGCTAATACAATTATCACAGTAACCTATAGAGTTGGTGGTGGGGCTAATACCAATGTTCAAGCTGGCGAATTGACAAACTTGGTTACTGCTATTAGCGGTATATCAGTGAACAATAGTGAACCAGCAAGTGGTGGTACTGATGGTGAAACTATTACTGAGATAAAAGAAAATGCTAAAACATTTTTTGCCTCTCAGCTAAGATGTGTGACTCGTGAGGACTATCAAGCTAGGATATTAAACTTACCAGCAAAGTTTGGTAATATAGCAAAAGCTCAAGTCGTTAGACTGAATGATATAAGCGGATTAAAAATTTATACATTATCCTATGACCAACGTAGAAAACTTACACAAACACCATTGTTAGTTTTGAATAATTTAAGATTATATTTAGAACAATTTAGAATGATAAACGATGCTCTTGACTTTGGTTTTGATCTTAACATCGTAGACCCAAGCAATTCTGCATATGATACATCACTAATTTTTTCTGGCTATAAGATAAACTTTGGTGTTTTCTTTGAGGCAGTCGCCGATAGAAGATTTAATAAAACAGAAGTAAAACTAGAAATCATAGATTGTATTAGACAGTTTTTCATAATTGATAAAATGCAGTTTGGTCAAGCTATTAATCTCAATGAACTAAGATATGAAATATTAGGAAAAGATGGTGTTATCGGGTTACCCACACTAAAGATTTTTCAAAGTACAGGAAACTTAGGTAACGAGTTTAGTGGAACTGAACGAATTTTATCTAGTGTTGATGCCGCAGGTAATTCTGTTGGGACTGAAACAGGCTATGGTTTTTCATATCCATTTGAAGGTGCTTTAGAAAATGATATAATCAGACCATCGGTGACACCCGCAGTGTTTGAGCTAAGAGAACCAAATAATGATATCTATGGGAGGGTCTTGTAATGCATCGTTCATTTTTTGCTGTAAAAGATACGACAATAAACAGTGGTTCTGATCTTATCGATGGAACAACTTTTCAAGATAAAAATGTTGGTCAAGATGAAGTACTAGAATTAAAAAAAGTTTTTGACAATAGAGAGTTTAAACATCCAACTCGTATGTTGATACAATTTGATACTGATGAAATAGAAAGCTATATCAGCTCATCGGTTTTACCAAGTGATTATAAACTAGTATTGAGACTATTTGAAACTGCTGGAACAAGTGGACTTAGTAATGATTACACCATAGCTGCTTATCCACTGAGTGAATCATGGGATGAAGGTATTGGTAAGGAAGAAGACAATCCAAAAACAACTATAGGTTGTAGTTGGTTGAATAGAGAAAATGACAGCCCTAATGTATCAGAAGTAAGTTGGTCTGATGCTGGTGGTACTTATATAAGTGAGGATGAAGTAACACAATCATTTTCACTATCATCACCTGACATCGAAATGGATATCACTAATATGTCCAAAAAATGGTTCGGTGGTGTAAATCAAAATCATGGAATCCTACTTAGATTTTCAGGTAGTTCTGAAACTGGTGATATCGTTTCAAGTTCAATAGACTTAGTAGCATCATCTTCATTTCAACGTAGTGTAACAGGCACTGCCGCAGGTGATGGTTCATTGTTAGCACATGCTGTTTCGGTTCAGAGCATTGGACAATTCAATGGATATGGAAGTTCGAATAAATATCTTATAAATAGTGAAGTCACTCGTAGTGTCAATTTATTATCAGGTAACACATATAGATTTTACCAACAAGATAGTACTAATAATAATCATCCATTTAGGTTCTCTACAACTTATCAGCAAAGTGGAGTCGATGCTGTAGATTACAGTACTGGTGTCACAATCGTTGGTGTTCCTGGTAATACAGGTGCTTATACTGAAATAGTAGTTACCGATTCAACACCCACATTATATTACTACTGTACAAATCATGGTGGAATGGGTGGTAGTGGAAAGCTCGTGGATGGTGTGGAACAAGGTAGGGTAACAACATCAACATCTTCATTGGCAATATCATCATCCATATCTTCATCAACAGTAGAAACAACTGTAAATCATACCTTACAAAGTGGTGAAGCAGAAGACCTAAAATTCTTTTCAAGACAAACCAATACAATTTATTCACCAAAGTTAGAGTTACGATGGGATGATCATTTACCAGCAACTGGTTCAAACACAGGTAGTTTGACTCCATTAGATCTATCTGGTCAATCGGAAAACTTTTTATATCAATTACACAAAAGAGAATCGTACAAAGAAACTGAAACCGTTAAGTTTAGATTCGGTGCTCGTAAAAGACATATCGATAAGAGTTTTACAACATCGATACAGAGTGTAAGTGGTAGTTATCTTGCTGAAGGATCAGCATCATATTCGATTATCGATATGGCAACTAATGAAGATGTGATACCTTTTAGTCAATATACCACGATGAGTTGTGATCCAATATCACCATACTTCACACAAGACTTGAATACCTTTGAACCTAATAGAGCATACAAGGTGTTGGTAAAGGTAAAACATAATGATGGACAAGTCATTGTTTATGATGATGATTTTGAATTCATACTGAGGAGTTAAAATGCCATTTCATACATCAGGATCCATGAGCAGAAGTTTTGGTGGTGGTTATGGAACTATTAAGATTTTTCTAGAAGAAACCGCCGGATTAACCCAAGGTGAGGAGTACTCGTATCGAGTAGCAAATGGTCAAACCATACATACAGCGATTGCTGCACGAATCAATGGTCATGTAGTCTTAGTGGATAGTAATTACACCATTGGTTCTAATCCACCACCATTTTTTGTTGGTCAATCTTTAACAGTTCTTGTACCAGATGCAGGATCTGGCATGGGGGATATTCCCTTACTTACAACTGTAATTAATAGCATAACACCATTGAATGAGCCGCCGCCTGGAGCCGAATCTGAGCCAACTTCGCCACCAGCTGGTATAACCCTTCAAAATCCAATGATCGGTGCTTTGAGTCCACAAGGACAATGGACATGGTCAGGTGCTCGTTGGGATAATATACCAGGTCCGCCTCTTGAGGAGAAAATTGTAACTTTATTCGATGGTGCAAATTTAAGAACCTTTCAACTCAGAGAAGAAATACCGATAGAAGAGTTTATGTCCACTGTACTCAAGGATGTACCGATAGAAGCAATACAAGAATTAGATTCCAATAATGAAGTGGTTGAAACTTATGAAGTTGAGCATCAAACATCTGATACTACCTTTACTGGTATCGTAGGCAGAAAATCACAAAATAGAAAGGCAAAAAGAAGAAGTAAATTTAATATAAAGAAGACAAAAGGTAAAAGGGTGGTGCCTGATAATACACGATCTGTCACGGATGTAAATACGAATAGATCAATACAACAACCAGGTGGTGATCAACAGTCACGAGGTGGTGGTGGTAGATCAGCAACAACTCAAATACCGGGTGGTGGTAGATCAGGAGGTGGTGGTGGCACTTACTAGTATAAAACCCAATGTAAAGTATAATATAATGGTTGATGCACCAGAGGGAACTTTGCAATATAGGCTAAGTTACCAAGGTGAACCAGCTCCAGCAGCGGTCTACTATGATGAAGCACCGATTGAACCGATACCAGCTAGTTTACCAGTATTACCACCATCAAATCAATCATATCAGAATTCAAATAACCAAGGTGTTGAAGGATTATTGACTGGTAGAAAATGTAGTAACTGTGTATTCTATGAAGCAGAGTCCGGCAACTGTAGTCGTTGGAATGCCTTGGTCAGAAGTTATTATTGGTGTATATCTTGGAAAACAATGCAACCTGTGATTGCCGAAGAAAATCAATTTACAAAATATATAGATCAAACAGCTGCTATAGTAGATCCAACCATACCAGTCGAAGAAGATAATTTATATAATTTTTTTATAGGACGTGTTAAAGATCCTAATACTCAAGAACCTAATCTTTCTAATTTACTTACACCTTTAAATGCTTTATTCTCAACCTATGGTGCTTATGTTTACGGAGATATTCTCAGGAGGATGATAGACTCAGGTAATGCATTTGATTTTGACAATGTTCCAATGAATTTATTTTTTACAACACAAGAAGATTTTTTAAATGCTATCGAGTTTGTTAACAATGGTGGATTGGTTGAGTTTGATACACCATTGGATCAGCACGATTCAGTTCAACAGCATTTAGTTACTTATGAGTTATCAAAGAGAGGCGATTCAACATTGCCAATGAATTATCCACAATCATTGACAATAAATCTACATGGAAGTTTTTATGGCGAACCGATAAATATTTTATCACAGATGGATTTTGTAAATGGTAAGATTGCTTACAACCCTAAATTTACTGCTAGTCGTAGACATGTGTTATTGGATAATAGATTTTTAGAATATGAACAAACAGGTAGAGTAAAGATTGATATAGTAAAACAAAGTATTCGAGAGAGGTTGTTAAAATTTTTGAATGATAATTCAAAACCCTATATCATATCAAACCCATCGGCAATAACTTTTATACAATGGGTTGGTGATAGAGCATTTACATCCGAATCATGGCAAGAATTATATAGTTATATGCTAACAGTTGATAGACTTTCTGCTGATGATCAGCAATTGATAACATTGATACAAAATACTTTAGGTGAAGTGTTGATTGATGAACCTGCCAGAGCTGAGATACCTTTGATAACAAATGTTATTAATCAACCAACAAAAGAAGAGACAGAATAGATGCAGTGGGTAACATTACCAAGAGCTATTGATGGCATTGTAAGGGATTGTCGTGTTTTAAATTTTGCCATAGAGGCTGGTACACAAGGTGGAATCATATCTGCAAATTCCAACGGAATTGTACCTGATCCAACCGGTGATACAAATCCATTTAAGCCATTGATGTACGAAAGGTTTGATATTACAATTGATCAACTCGAAGGGGAGATAAACTGTCCTTATATTTTTCGTAGAGAACCACCTGAAATCGAAGAAGATGGTGAGGTGATAAACAAGACAGAGATAATTATTCCTTTTTCACCACTAGGTGGATTTGCTCAATTCAGAATTAATTATCAATTTATACTTTATCCTAGTGATCCTGAGGCCGAACAGTTTTTAGTAGACTTGGATAACGATGGTAACTTAGATGGTATAGTCTACAATGGTAGTGTGGAAACACCAAGGACACTTGTTCCTAGAAGACCATTCACTCCACCACCACCCCCACCACCTGTATTTACAATAGATGAAGGTCAGATTAAGGAAGCATTGGCCGACAAGATATACGAAAAGTTTTTCAACTCTGAGGAAATACAAGCAGATATATCTGATGTTTTAGCATTACAAACCACAACTTCTGAGGATGGGGTTAATTACAAAACTGGTCGAGAATCGGAGGATCAACAACTTATACTTTTCAAGAAAGATCGAAACACGCCAGAAAATAAAAAAGATTTCGAAGGTGATGGTTCGGACGGTATACAGGCAATATCTAACATCATTAGTGCCAGTTTTGCCGGAACTGATGAGAGTGGAGTGATCGATCTTTCGGAAAAGCTTAATGATGAAATAAGCATTATTCGAGATGACAGCCGTTCACCTGACGGTTCTTTGGGTAGGGTATCATCTATAGATCCGAATTATTTTGATCCACCAATACCTGTAAGCACAAGTGCACCAGACATACCAAAATTTTATGTACAGATTACAAAATACGTTTTAAAATATAGTGCTAATTTTCAAACAATAGATGTAGATTTTGCC
>CEUJ01394064.1_pt1 | contig 11407 bp, 8 predicted proteins | sample 361531 | NCBI WGS metagenome assembly CEUJ01 (sample SAMEA2622842, study PRJEB7988) | marine metagenome | biome: marine biome (ENVO:00000447); feature: marine epipelagic mixed layer (ENVO:xxxxxxxxx); material: "saline water (ENVO:00002010), including plankton (ENVO:xxxxxxxx)" | depth 140 m | reverse complement strand
GTTCGTATCTTCTTGATTACCAATACATGTAAGTGTTACGTTATTAGAAGTTTTTCCTAATAGCTTATCATATTGTAGTACTAAATTATATAAAATAGTGTATCTATATTTGTAAACTAAGAATATTCCTGGAATAACAAGCACAAAACAGTTCATTTTTAATTAAAATAGTAAAAAATGTTTAAGTAGATTATAAAACTATAGACTTATTTAACTATTTAATAAATTATTTAATAAACTTTTTTAAAAAATTGAATTAAAATAACTTAAAAATATATATATTATAATATAAATGTCTTCGCTTTACAATGAATTGAACTACACTGAAAACATCAAGGAAATCAAAGGCGTTCAGTTTGGAGTATTAAGTCCTGAAGAAATAAAGAAAAGGTCTGTATGTCATGTAACACAAACAGTATTATACTACAATACTAGTGGCGAACCTGTTGTAAATGGTTTATTTGACCCTAGAATGGGTGTTATAGACCACGGGAAAATTTGTCCTACTGATAACCTAGATAATAGATTTTGTCCTGGTTACTTCGGACATATTGAACTAGTACGCCCTGTATTCCATATTCAGTTTATTCAACTTATCATTAAGATTCTAAAATGTATTTGTATTAGATGTTCTAAATTGCTTATAGACGCAAAGGAACTAGGTGATATCAAGAATAAGAAAAAGCTATTTACACTTGTAGTTGAAAAGTGTTCCAAAGTGAATATTTGTGGTGTCTCTTGTGAGTGTGGTTGTGGAGCACTCCAACCAAGTAAATATAGTAAAGAGGGTCTATCAAAAATTTATGCTGAATGGAAAGATGATAATCTTGGAGATGGTGTTGATGATTCTAATAAAAAACAGTTGCTTACAGCTGAATTTATTCAGAAGATTTTTAGAAGAATTAGTGATGAAGATTGCGAAGCAATGGGATTATCGCCTAAATGGTGTAGACCCGATTGGCTTATCTGCTCGGTTCTTCCAGTTTCACCACCTTCGGTTAGGCCTTCAGTAAGACAAGGTGCTGGCCTAAGAAGTGAGGATGATATAACACACAAACTAATTGATATTATAAAAACTAATAATCACTTGAAAAAGAAAATCGAGAATGAGAAATCATTTGAAAACACTGTTGAAGAATGGACTCAGGTTCTCCAGTATCATGTAGCTACACTTGTTGATAATGAACTTCCAGGAATTAGTGCCGCCGTTCATAGGTCTGGAAGGTCACTTAAGACTTTGAAACAGCGACTCAAAGGAAAAGAAGGTAGAATCCGTGGAAATCTTATGGGAAAGCGTGTTGATTTTTCAGCAAGAAGTGTTATTACACCAGACCCAAACATTGAAATAGACCAGCTTGGAGTTCCAAAAAAGATTGCTATGAATCTAACTTATCCAGAGGTTGTTACTAAATATAATAAAAATAGTTTATACAAGTATGTCAAAAATGGGCCATTTAAACATCCAGGTGCTAAAAGTATTAAGAAAAAGGTTGACGGTAAAACGACTTCGCTACAGTACGTCGATTACAATAGTATCGTCTTAAATGAAGGAGATATAGTAAATAGACATCTCGATGATGATGATGTTGTATTATTTAATCGTCAGCCATCTCTACACAAAATGAGTATGATGGGTCATCGTGTTAAAGTTATGGAATATAACACTTTTAGATTGAATGTTAGTGTAACTAAGCCTTATAATGCTGATTTTGATGGTGATGAAATGAATATGCACGTACCACAATCGGTTCAGACTAAAGCTGAACTTCTTCATTTAACCTCTGTTCCACTTCAAATTATTTCACCTAGAGAACATAAGCCAGTTATCTCTCTAGTCCAAGATTCTCTCCTCGGTATAAACCGTATTACAAATGATGGAGTATTCTTGAATAAGGAAGAGATGATGAATATTCTGATTTATCTTGATAACTTTGATGGTAACTTACCGCCTCCAGCTGTCACAGAACCATATGAGCGCTGGACAGGACGCCAGCTTGTTTCATTTGCTTTCCCAAAGACTCTAAATATTAATATGAAAAACAATTCACACGATGATGATAGTGATGAAGATAAACTAAATCATGTTATAATTAAAAATGGCGAATTAGTTCAGGGACGCATTGATTCAAAGATTTTGAATAGTGGAACAAGAGGTCTTATTCATAGACTATTCAATGATTATGGTTATAAGAAATGTAAGCAACTACTTGATGATTTACAAAATATTGTAACTAGATATCTTGTTATCAGTGGTTTTAGTGTTGGTATTGGCGACCTTGTAGCAAATAAGGAAACCGATACTGAGATTAATCAGATTATTGTTCAGACTAAGAAACAAGTGTCAAAACTAAATACACAGGTACATAAACAGATTTTTGAAAATAATATTTCGGAGTCTAAAGAGGCTGAATTTGAAAAACGTGTCAATAATCTCTTGAATAAAGCTATTTCAAGTGCTGGTAAAGCAGGTCTAAAGAGTTTAAGCCATGATAATCGTATGACTAATATGGTTAAAGCAGGCTCTAAGGGTAAAACAATTAATGTTGCGCAGATGATTGCTTGTCTAGGACAACAGAATGTTGATGGTAAACGTATCCCAAATAGTTATAATAATAGAACTCTTCCTAACTTTTCTAAATATGATATTAGCCCAGAAAGTAAAGGATTTGTTGAATCCTCATTTATCCAGGGTCTTCAGCCTCACGAGTTCTTCTTCCACGCGATGGGTGGTAGGGAAGGTTTGATTGATACAGCAGTTAAAACATCTGAGACTGGTTATATCCAAAGAAAACTTATTAAAGCAATGGAAGACCTTAAGGTTTATTATGACCTCTCTGTTAGAAATGCGTATGGAAATATCATTCAATTCATTTATGGAGAAGATGGTATGAATTATATTAAGATTGTAAATCAAACTTGTGAACTTTTGAGTCAGAGTTATGAAAAGCTCAATGAAATTCATGTTTTTGAAATCAAAGAAGATTTCTCTTACTTGACTAAAGCTATAGCAAGTAATATTAAAAAAGATAAGAAATTTGTCAAGACAATGGAAGACTTCTACACAAAACTATTTGATAAGTACCATTTCTTGAAAAACTACGTATTTAAAAATAGTCAGCAAAACTTTATGAATGGTAGTTTAAAGTTTCCAATTAACTTGTTTAGTTTGATTACAAAGGTAAAAACAACATTCTCAATTAACTCTATATACTTGGACCTAAATCCAACTTATATCATTGATAGGATTTATGAACTAGAAAAGTATATTCTTGAACAAAACGATAATGGTGGTAAACTCTTTATATGTCTAATATACGATAATTTATCACCTAAAAAGGTATTAAAGAAATATAAGCTTAACAAAGTCGCATTTGACTACCTTATTGAGAGTATAAAAGCAGAGTTTCATAATAGTTTAATTGATGTTAGTGAAATGGTTGGACCAATTGCTGCTCAGAGTATTGGTGAGCCTGCTACACAGATGACATTGAACACTTTCCACTTTGCTGGTGTTTCAAGTAAGTCTAATGTAACTCGTGGTGTACCTCGTCTAAAGGAGCTTCTACACATTTCAAAGAGTCAGAAGTCTCCTTCTACAACAGTATATTTAGACAGTAGTATTAAGTATGATAAAACAAAGTCAAATGAAATCCTTAACAACATCGAGCTAACATCTGCTAAGGATTTGATTAAATCAGTAATGGTATATTATGACCCTGACGACAATAATACTAGTGTTGAAGAAGATAAGGGATTGCTTCAGATTTACAAGGTATTCGAGGAATTGAATCCAGATAGTTGTGAGAAGAAATCTAATATGATTATTAGAATTGAATTTGATAAACAAGAGATGATTAACAAGAATATTACTATGGAAGATATATTTTACAAGATTAATCTTCAGTATGGTGATGAAATTGACTGTAAATTCAATGATGATAACTCTAATAAGCTAATCTTTAGAATTAGACTTCTTAAGGTTAAGAAATCCGATGAAAACGATGTAAACATTTTGAAACAGTTTATTAATGATATTCGAGAAAACATTGTTGTTAAAGGAGTAAAAGATATTACATCGGTTTCAATGTACAAAAATAAAGATAATTTCGAGTTAGAGAATAACACTTATGTTCAGAAAGAAGAATGGGTACTAAACACATCTGGAATTAATCTTCTTACAATTATGAACATGCGTGGAGTTGATTACACTAGAACCATTTCTAATGATGTTTATGAAGTATATGAATTACTTGGAATTGAATCGGCTAGAGAGCTTCTACTTAATGAAATCAAGGAAGTTATTGAATCTAGTGGTAACTATGTAAATTACAGACACTTGTCTCTACTTGTTGATACAATGACAAATCGTGGAACACTTATGTCAATTGATAGATTTGGAATTAATAGAGGAAATATTGGTCCACTTGCTAAATGTAGTTTTGAAGAAACAACTGACCAATTGTTTAAAGCATCTATATTTGGCGAAGTTGATAAACTAACTGGTGTTTCATCAAATATAATGATGGGTCAGATTCCTCCTTGTGGTACAGGTGATACTAATATATTGATTGATGAATCTAAGCTTGTTGGAATTAAGGGTGATGAAGAAGTTGACTTAGATGATATGGACAATTGGTATGCTGGTGATGATTATTGTGCCGAAAATGTAGGTATTAATTTTACAGGTGATACTGTTGAAGCTTCAAACATTGACAATATACCATTACAAGAAATTGAAATTTAATTTATAGATATATATTATTATGATTAAAAATTTTTTTATTTTAGGATTTCTGTTAATCGCACAGATTTATATAGTATTATACTTAACTAAAAAATACACAACGAAAAATATGGTAAGTAAAATATCTGAATTATTGGCTATTGTTTTTATTATTTGCGTAACAACAATGCTTTATTTGAAAAACAAAGTAAGTCAAGATGCTTTAATTAGAATAACTGTTTCTATAGCTATTATAGTAGTATTATTTTGGATTTATATGAATATTTATGAACCAGCATATTTGCCAACTGAAAGAGTGGTAAACGAAAAAGATGTTTTCTCTGAAAAAAAGGGTCCAAGAAATAATTCAAATGATAATAAAATATTTAGCAAGTATATAACAAACAACCAATCCAATTTTTCATTTGAAGACTTATATCCAAATTACAAAAATAGTAACTTAATTGTAAAAGAAGAAGAAAATACCGATAATTCTACTGCCATGAAAGATTATAGTCAATATAATGGATATGCTACTGACCATATTTGTTATAACTGTAAATGTTTGAAAAAAGAAGATGGAAGTATTTATTGTGGTAAAAATGTACCAGGTTTAGGTATGGTGGGTTGTTCTCCAAACTGGAAATGTCGCAACTGTAAAGCTTGTCAAAAACAAAAATATAATAATAAAAATAATAATAACAACAACTTTGTTAAAAAGGTAACAAATAATACAAGTGATAAACAATACGAGTGTAGAAATTGTAAATGTTATAGCACTATAACTGGAAACATGTGTGGAAAAAGAGGGCGCATTAGTGGTAATATAATCCGCTGTAAATCTCATTGTGAGAATTGTACTCGTTGCGATAGCTTAAATAATAACAACTCTGGGTTAAATAATGGAGAAGAAGTGGAAGAAGATAAATATGAAGTTGTTCAACCTAAAGAGCCATATAATTTAGATAATGTTATAATTAACAATATTTCCAAAAAAGAAATAGATGATATATTATAATGAATATTGTTAGTTTATCAGTTGTTCACGCGATTTATATTATTTATGTTTTAAACTATTTTAAAACTAGATATAATTTCGCACACCCTATTACATATTTTAATAACAAATTGTTATATCATCCTATTGGAATGTCGGATGTTCCAAAATCAAAAGTTTGTAAGTTAGGAAATATACTATCTTGGTTTTTAGCGTTGTTTATAATAATTAGAGCAGTTTTATATGTTAATAGACCACCTTTAAGAGAATTTTTAAAGAAAATATCATTAGTAGGTTTAATTCTAGCTGTTACACTATCAATGCTCAATTTCAACGTAGTTTTATACTTGATTCCACATTTTATTATAGAAATATATATACAAAAATATCTATAAAATTATTTTATTTTTAATTATTAATGATTAATATTATTTTATTAGTTCTTATTTTCATAGTATTAGTATATTTAAACATGAATATTGAAAATTTTAATAATTTTGATATAGTCAGTGATAGAATAAATTTTGCTAGTAAAGATAATTCAATTAAGGAAGTTTTATCATTAGTCGATGATGGAGTCGATAAATTTAAAACTTATATCAATCTAGATAAAGATGTTATAGATTTGGAAAGCCCACTTCTTGATGAATATATTTATACTAAAATTATATCTAATAGAGACCAACAAAACGATAACGTAGATAGTAGATTACCTATAATAGTTGATAATGATTATGGAAATTATAATCATCAACTAAAACTTTTGATTAACTCAAAGAAGATTAAACAAGATTTTATTTTAAATATTCTTAAAAATAAAATAAACTATTTAGTTGGTACATTAGAAAATATAAGTGATGTAAAAAAGAAATATCATAAAGTTAACTAAATATAATCTTTAACAAACTCTAAATACGTTTGTCTTTCCTCTAAGCTATCTAAGTTATAGTCACACCAGTTTAATTTTGAGGCTACGATTTTGTTGTCAAAATCGATTATTAATATTTGCCCCATATATCCCATAAAAACTACTATTTTAGTACTTTTATCACTGCTAAATATCCAGTTTAGTAAACCATATCCTTCAACGCATATTAAGTTTTTAAAGTTATAAACTTCGTTTGCTTTTTTTATACTTTCTATATTTTCAACACTATTTTTAATAAATAAATCAACTAAACATGAATTTAATATTTGCTTTCCATTATAATACCCTTTATTCAATATTAATAGTCCAACTTTACATAAATCATTTGAAGAAATCCTTAGTCCATTTGGTCCATATGGATTTTTATCATCATCACAGTTCCAATTAATAGATATGTTTAAAGGATTAAATAAACGTTCCTTCAAATAATCATTGATATGAATATTTAAAATTTTAAATACTAAACTTGGTATTATTTGTGTTGCTAAATTATTATATTCAAAATGATTTTCTGGTTTGTGTGTTGAATATTTCATTGATTGAGCTATTTTATCAACATTAGGTTTTTTTAGTTTACCAACTTTTGTATAATCTTTATCTGGGAACATAAAAGCATCATAATCCCAACTATTTTCTAATTGAGATGTCATCGATAAAACATCTTTAATTGTTATAGTTCTCCTCTCATCATTTTTCCATTCGGTAAAATATTCTGATATACAGTTATTTATACTTTTTATTTTATTATCTTGAATTAAAAATAGTACAGCTAGCGCTAAAAAACTTTTAGTGACCGACATTGTTTCTACAAGCCTAGGGTGACTTTTGTTTATAAGGTCAAGTTTTTTTTCAAACTTTTCATAAATAGTGATTTGACTTACGTCTTGTTTTATGAAATTTTCCTTAATTTTATCCATAATAAATAATTTTATTTAATAATATTAATATGACACGCATTAAGAAAAGTATAAAAAATAAAAAAAAGAAACAGAAGACTAGTTTAAATAAAAAAAAGAAACAGAAAACTAGTGTAAAGAAAGTAGTATGTCCTAATGGATTAAAGAAAATCAAATTAAAAGGTGAAACAATATGTGTTGGTAGATGTCCACATAGTGGTGGAGAAATATTTTACAAACCTAAGATTAAAAAATTAGAATGTAGTTTACATCAAGCTTTATTTGAAACTAATGGAAAATATATATCTGGCCCTCCAGAGGGTCAAAACCTTTTTGTTAAAAAAACTTGATTTATTTTATTTTTTTTATTTTAATATAGTAATGTATATAATTATTATATTAGCACTATTAATATTGGGTTTACTTTATTTAATAAATAGAAAAAAACCAGAACCCTTTAGTAACTCTGATAAATTTATTTCAATACCAAACTATAAACTATTAAATAATAAAAGAATTAATATGTTTAATATAAAAATTCATAATGAAATACTTGATGAAATCCCAGATTCAGTATGTACAAGTGATGAAGCATGTGATGGTGGAAAAGGAAGATGTATTTCATATATTAATGAAAATAGATGCTACAAAGTTATAAATAAAGAAATATATGAATTCTCTAAGAAAAATAGAAGCTATATAGAACTTACAAATATTAACAGTTTAGATATTAAATTTAGTTTTATGATTATAATAAATAGTGTACAAGAAGACCAAATGATTCTTAGAAGTGAACTTGGTGTATGGGAAATAATGATTGTTGGTGGTGATATGGTTATAAATATCAGAAAACCTAATGGTAAATTAATAAAATCTGATGTTCTTGTTGAAAATAGTTATGGTTTAAGTAATTCATTATTAAAATGTAATTTATCAATTGGAAAATCATCATTACGATTTGAGATTTTAGACTCCAACAATATAAGGAGCCAAGAAAAAGTTATTAGCTTTTTCCAAGAAGGTGGGGATAAATCAAATAATATTTACTCTTGTGAACAAGCTAAGATTGCTACTGACTGTGGTCCTTCTAAGTTGGGAACTTGTGAGAATTTGTATAGAGGAATGTACAAATGTTCATTTAATGACCGCCATAAAATTATATTTGGCAAACCAACACCTATGAGTCAATTTGGTGAAGATGGAGAAGAAGATGGTGGAAGTAGTGGTAGTAATGAAATAGAGTATTTTGATGGATATCTTGGAGGCTTTGAGTTTGATAAAGTAATTGAAATATATTCTAAACAATGTACGTTTCAAATCCCTGCTGATGGATATGATAATAGAAAAAAATGCATTGACGATTGTAATAATCCCAATAGTGAGAATCCAAATAACTGTTCAAAACAGGATTGTGAAGATAAATGTAGCCAAATAAAGGTTTGTGGTTTTGATAGTAAGGAAACAATTTCAAGACACGAAATAGATTGTATGAATAAATGTATATCTAACTCAGATTGTCCAACAAGTTATTGTAAAGAACAATGTTTTGGATGTGGAAGTGAATGTTGGTGGTTGAAAAATAACGCTTATTCTAATCAGAAACAAGAAAATGAAAGTGGAAAACCAGGTGCTGTAAAAATAAATTTAACATCAACTTCTCATGATGGTAAAAAGGCATCAATTAAATGGAAACCACCTAATATTAATGACCCTGATGGAGAAATATTAGGATATGTAGGTTTATTATATAAAACATTTAAAAAGGCGGATGGTTTAACTATTGACAAAATTAATTTACATAATTGTAACAAATATTGTGAGTATGTTTTTTCCAATTTAATTCCAAATGAAACATATACAATTGGTGTACGAGCTTTTAATTCTTTTGGTATTGGTGGTATTTCAAACTTAATAACATTTAAAACAACAAAGAAATCAATTAATACAAATATACTTAATAATATTGAAGAACCAGCTAATTTTAGTAAGGGCAGTTTTACAGAAATAGATGATAATTATTGTAACCTTTAAAATTAAATTATTTATATATATTAATGTATTTAGCAATATTTTTAATTATTATTATTCTAATCTTAGTATTTAGAATATGCTATTTTGAAAAGTTTTTTATTCCAACAACAGAATCAAATAGTTGTAATTTTAAACTAGAAGATTTAGAACCGTCTACTTTAGCAGGTTATGGTGAAAATGTAAATAGATGTATAATGGATTGTTATAATAATCCTAAGTATAAAGATAGATGTGGTGGTAGTGAATTCTGTCAACAAATATGTTTAGAATGTAAGGGACTTGATTCTAAAGGTGTAGAATGGAACAAAGAGAAAAAACAAGAAATGTGTCCTTGGTATAAAATTATTAGAACATCTAAAAGTAAAGAACCAGATGCTCCCATTATAAGAGGTTATCCTGCTGATAGTTCAATACTTATTGAATGGCAACGTCCAAATAACAATAAAAGTGCGATTACAAATTACATAGTTGATGTAAGTGAATCTATGTCAAAGAAAAAAAGCTCAAAGCTTATAATTGTTAAAGACAACGAATGTAAAGTATGTGAATTTAAAATAAAAGGATTGAAAAATCAAGTAAATCATAAGGTAAATATTAGAGCAGTTAATTCAAAGGGTATCGGGCCTGTTTCAAACACTGTAGAAATTACGCCAAATGGTGTTGATACAGAATTACTAAAAAATATAGAAGATGATATTAATTCAAATATAGATTCAGATTTGAAATTTAATGAGTATGAATGTATGAATGGATATAAATTTAACGATTTATCATTAGATTTAATAGACTTAAATGATATAAATATTGCTAAACATGTTAAAGATTTAGAACCTGTTACTATTTAATTAAAACTATAACTCAAAGTTAAATTCTAATTCGTTATCTTCTAAGGCTAATTTTATTATTTCTTTAATATGTGATACAAATATTATTTCTATATCCTGTAAAATATGTGGGTTGTTCTTTTTTATCAAATCATAATCACTTTCATTTTCCATGGGAACGATTATTGTTTTTAATCCAGCATATTTGCCCCCATCTATTTTTAAATCTAAACCACCAATCTTCGTAATATTCCCTTTTATATCAATCTCACCTGTTAAACCAATAGTATTTTTAACATTAATACCAGTGAAAAGTGAAACTACAGCTAATGTTATTGCGCCACCCGCGGAAGGTCCATCCTTTGGCGTAGATGCTTCAGGACAATGTAAATGAATTCCAAAATTACTATCATCTGATATTTTCTTTTTTATATCTTCTGGTAAAATATTGTACGCCACAGACTTAGCGCAATATATACTTTCTTTCATGACTTCACCCTGTTGACCTGTTATTGTAAAATCCATTTTACTATTTGAAAAAATTTTTATAACTTGAATTGGTATAATCCCACCCAATCCCATGGATGTAGCATATAAACCATTTACAACACCAACACTATTAACGCCATCTATTTTTTTTATATAAACTTGTGGTTTCTTCATAAATATTTTTTTTATATAGTCTAATGAAACAACTACTGGTTTTTCATCGGCATCTTTTAGAATATTGTCTAAGTTAATTTCTCTTATTATTTCAAAGATTTTTTCTTTTAATTTTCTAATACCCGCTTCATATGTATAATTAGTAATTATATAGCTAATTACACTATCGGAAAAGACAATTGACGATTTCTTATATCCAATATTTGTTAGCAGTTCTGGTAATATGTAATTTTTCACTATATGTATTTTTTCATGTTTCTGTAAATAGTTGAATTTAATTCTATGTATCCTATCAGCTAATATAGGGTCTATTTTACTATAATCATTATAAGAAAATATAAATAA
>CEUJ01026265.1_pt1 | contig 11503 bp, 12 predicted proteins | sample 361531 | NCBI WGS metagenome assembly CEUJ01 (sample SAMEA2622842, study PRJEB7988) | marine metagenome | biome: marine biome (ENVO:00000447); feature: marine epipelagic mixed layer (ENVO:xxxxxxxxx); material: "saline water (ENVO:00002010), including plankton (ENVO:xxxxxxxx)" | depth 140 m | reverse complement strand
ATGTTGGGTTTTTATGCTGAATATGATTCTGGAGAATTAAAACCTGACGGAGAAGAAATTGATGATGCTCAGTGGTTTACTGTCGAGAACATGCCCAATAATATACCTCCAGCAAATATCTCAATTTCCGGAAAGTTGATAGAAAACTTTATTAATAAAACTTAATTTATCTGTTCCTCGGATCATTTGCTGCCCGTTCTATAGTTTTCTTTTCCTCTGCAACTTCTTTTTTGACTTCAACTTCTTTTTTAGGCCTACTCAACTTTTTAGGTTTTGGACGGACTTCATTTTTTATAATATTTTCTTTTTCTGAGGACAACGTAGTTTCTCTCGTCTCTTTAGATTTAAATGATCTCGAGTTATCAGATTTCGGCTTCCTTGTAACTTTATTTTGTCTATCTTCTATTAAGTTTTGAGATTGTCTTTGTTTAGAACTTGTTTTTTTATTATCCTTAAACTTATTAGAATTCGATTTATTTCTACTATCTGTTCTATTTCTATTTTTTGAATAAGGTTTTTTCCCTTGATTTTTTGAATACTTAGATCTCTTCTTGGATTTTTGAGTTTTTTTCTTAGGTTTATTACTCTTAAAAAGTTCTAAGATTCTTTTGAATAAAGATTTCTTTGGTCTTTGCGATCTTTTAATGTCTAGAACTGGTTTTTCTTCAATAGTTTTCTTTTTGCTTTTCTTTTCAAAATGATCTGCAACAGAAATACTGGATCTATTTTTTTCTGGTTCTATTACTTTGCCATCTTTTATTCTGATTACTTCAAATCTTGAATCAGGTCTAGTTGCATCTGAAATGACAACTAACTTAACGTTACTTCGTGCTTCAATATCATTCAATCTTACTCGTCTTTCATTAAGCAACAGAGCTGACATATCAGGCGATACGATTGCTCTTACTTCGCTTGTCTTATCTTTACTTGATTCTTCCTCAAGCAACCTAAGTACGGCAGTTGAAAGTGTATTTATATCCTGAGTCCATCTTTCTTTGAGAGAGGATCTCAATCTTTGTCTCGATAATTCCATTAATCCAAATCTTGAAATACGTCCAATCTGAACTCTAGCTCTATCTTCTGAAAGAGCTTCTCTCATGGCATCTTCGACAGATCGCTTATTCTCTAGCCTCATCATATCGATGAAATCAATAACAACTAATCCGCCGATATCTCTAAGTCTGAGTTGTCTACCAATTTCTTCACAAGCTTCAACATTTGTTTTGACAGCTGTTTCTTCTATATCTTTACCTGAAGTCGCTTGCGAGGAATTAATATCTATTGCGACTAAAGCCTCAGCATCATCTATTACTATTGATCCGCCTGAAGAAAGTTTTACTTCTCTTTGGTAAGCAGTTTCAATTTGCGATTCAATTTGATAACGAGTAAAAAGAGGTAGAGTATTTTCGTATTTATTTAATATTTTAATTTGATCTGGCATCACACGCTCAACAAATTCAGATGCCTCTTCAAAGGCTTCCTCTGTATCAACCCAAATTTCTTCTATATCTTCTTTTAGATAGTCTCTAAGCGCTCTGATAATGATGTCACTTTCTTTAAAAATCAAAATAGGGCTATTTTTTAATTTATCTGCCTCATTAATTCCTTTCCAAACTCTTTGTAAATATTCTAAATCCCACTTTAAGTCTTCCAACTCTTTTCCTTCTCCAGCTGTCCTCACTATGAGTCCCATCGAATCTGGAACATTCAAAGATGCAATCCTCTCTTTTAACTTTTCTCTTTCTTTGCCCTCCAACCTTCTTGAAATTCCAGCTGCTTTTGGATTATTTGGCATTAAAACTAAATATCTTCCTGCCAGACTAATATTTGTTGTTAAAGCAGCACCTTTATTTCCTCTTTCGTCTTTTTCAACTTGAACGAGTATTTCTTGATCTTTTTTTAAACAATCAGAAACAGATAATCTTGCTTTACGGTTATTTTTTTCAGGATAATATTGAGGTGCAATTTCTTTAAATGGAAGAAAACCATGTCTTTCTGCACCATAATTTACAAAGGCAGCTCCTAAACTTGGTTCGATTCTGCTTACTTTTCCTTTATAGATATTTCCTTTCCTTCTTATCTCGCTGATGTTTTCTATATCGAGATCGTAAAGAAGGTTTCCTTCAGTAATTGCAACCCTTAGTTCCTCAGGCTGAGTAGCGTTAATAAGCATTCTTTTCATAGTCTTACCTCATGAAAATGCCTAAATATAAAATAGAGTGCCTTCAAATAAAGGCCAAGTGAAAATAAATCTTAGGTTTTACGCCCTAGCTACCAAAATCTATTAAATTCTTATATTTAAACTATATTAAAATTCTTGCCTTAAATATTTCATATTAAGGTCTTTGAAAGGGTATTCTAGAGAAATTATCCCAAGAAATCTAAATTTTTTATGTCAGAAGTAAAAAAAATACAAATTAATGAGAATCTCTCAGGACAACGACTTGATAATTTTTTAATTACTGAGTTAAAGGGAGTACCTAAATCAAAGATATATTCAATCATTAGAAAGGGCGAAATTAGAGTTAATAGTAGGAGAAAAAGACCTTCCTATAAACTTAACAAAGGCGATGAGTTAAGAATTCCACCAATCAGAACATCAAATAAAGAGAATCACTTTGTGCCTTCAAAAATAATTTCTTTGCTGAAAGAATCTATCATCGATGAAAACGAGGATTTTATTGCAATAAATAAACCTTCAGGGATAGCCTCCCATGGCGGAAGCAGAATATCCATTGGTGTAATTGAAGCAATTAGAAATTTTGGAAAAGAATATAGAGATGCAAAACTTATTCACAGATTGGATAAGGACACTTCCGGATGTCAAATTATTGCTAAAAATAATAAATTTTTAAGACGTTGCAATAGCCTAATTTCAAAAAGAAAAGTAAAAAAAACCTATCAAGCAGTTGTCGAGGGAAAATGGACTATTAGAGAAGGTATTTATGAAATTAATCTAATAAAAAATTTTCTGAGAGGTGACGAAAGGGTTGTCAAGGTTGATGAAGGTGGAAAAATTGCACAAACAATCTTAAAAGTTATAAAAAAAACAGATAAATTCTCGCATATACAGTGTGAGTTGATAACTGGAAGAACCCATCAACTAAGAGTTCAATTATCATCATTAGGACATCCAATCATAGGAGATTCAAAATATGGAAAAAAAAATACAAAGAATTCGACGATTATTAAAGCCCAAAAAAGAATGTATTTACATGCTGATTCTTTTATCTCAAAGGAATTAGATATCAAAATATTTTCTGATGTTCCTGAAGAATTTAAAAAAATTCTTAAAAATGATGAATAAATTTCTATTTTGTCCTAGAATTGCGCCACTATATTATGGCTGTTCAAAAAAGTAAGGTATCAAGATCAAGAAGGGGTGCTCGTAGGTCCCACAATGCTTTAAAAAAAGCATCTTTGTCATTGGATCCAGTAACAGGGGAAAAACATCTAAGACACCATATGACAAAAGATGGTTTTTTCAAGGGTAGAAAAGTTCTGGACATTAAAACCAAAGAGGAATCGTCAGAAGACCCTTCTAGCTAGTCAGTGTCAAAAAAAACCGTTTTAATCACCGGAGCTTCTCGAGGAATAGGTAAGTCCATTCTCGAATCTTTTCAAGGAGACTTTTTTCTTATTGGTACCGGTACTTCTGAAGGAAGTGTTGAAAATATTCTCGAAAACATAAAAACACACAATTTAGACGGAAAAGCCTTTAAATTGGATTTGGGAGACAGGAACTCTATCAAAGAGCTAACTTCTAATTTAGATGCTGAAGAAATCCACCCAGACATATTAGTTAATAATGCTGGCATAACAAGAGATAATATAATGCTCAGAATGCAGGAAGACGAATGGGATGATGTAATTGATGTTCATCTTAATGGTCAATACTTACTTATCAAATCATTCATAAAAAAAATGGTTAAAAACAGATGGGGAAGAATTATCAATATTTCATCTACTTCAGCTGTTCTGGGAAATAAAGGTCAGGCAAATTATGCAGCTGCTAAGGCAGGAATAGAGGCTATGTCAAGATCTTTAGCAAGAGAACTCGGCTCAAGAAATATAAATGTAAATTGCGTAGCTCCAGGTTTCATTGAAACCGATATGACAAAGGAGATTTTGGAAGCAAATCAAGATCTCTTAACTGCTCAGATCCCTCTTGGAAGATTAGGTAAACCTATTGAAATAGCAGAGGTTGTGAATTTTTTGGCCTCTGAAAACGCAAATTATATTACTGGACAAACTTTACACGTAAATGGTGGACTCTATATGTAACTTGATTACATTTGTCACTTGACTTGCACAAAATTGTTGCTAAAAAAACTTAATATTTTGTAAAAAAATTTTTTTAAAGGTATATAATTCACACAAATTTTAAATAGAGGTTCATATGAGCAGTACTGAAGATAGAGTTCGCAGGATAGTATGCGAACAATTGGGTGTTGGAGAGGAAGAAGTTACTCTTTCGGCTTCCTTTATAGATGATCTAGGAGCGGATTCATTGGATACTGTTGAATTAGTAATGGCATTTGAAGAGGAGTTTGAAATTGAGATTCCTGATGAAGAAGCAGAGAAAATAGCAACTGTAGAGGATGCAGTTAACTATATAGATTCTGCAGAATAAAATATTCCTACTATGTCTGTGAAAAGGCGAGTTGTCGTAACTGGTCTAGGCATAGTTTCACCTTTAGGTAATGATCTTGAAACTACTTGGTCCAACATTCTTAAAGGAATAAGCGGAGCTGCAAAAATAACAAAATTTGACGCTTCAGAATTTGCCACTACATTTGCCGCGGAATTAAAAGATTATGACCATATTTCTGGCTTAACCCCAAAAGAAAAAAGAAGGGTCGATCCATTTGTTCAGTATGCGATAACTGCCTCAGATCAAGCCATAATTGATGCTGGAATAAATTCCGATGAGATTGATCCTGCAAGAATCGGCGTGTCTATTGGTTCAGGCATCGGAGGACTTGGCAGTATTGAAGATAATGCAATTATCTTAAACGAAAAAGGTCCAAAGAAAATTTCACCTTTTTTTGTTCCTGGAGCAATTATAAATATGGCTTCTGGCAATGTTGCTATAAAAAATAACTTCCAAGGACCTAATATATCAATAGTATCTGCTTGTTCTAGTGCGGGACATAGTATTGGATATTCTGCAAGAACAATTGCTGATGGAGATGCAGATATAATGATTACTGGAGGATCTGAAGCAGGAATTACTCCATTGGGTTTAGCTGGATTCAATGCTGCTAAAGCACTATCAACCAATAATGAAAATCCTGAAAAGGCAAGTTGTCCTTGGGATAAGAAAAGAGATGGTTTTTTATTGGGCGAGGGCGCTGGGATATTAGTTTTAGAAGACTACGATTTAGCAAAAAAAAGAAAGGCTAAGATTTATGGCGAGGTAGTTGGTTTTGGCCAAAGTGATGATGCTTATCATATAACCGCTCCAGCGGAAGATGGACGGGGAGCATACTTAGCCATGAAAAATGCTCTGCAAGATTTTGGCGAGGATTTATCTTTAATAAATTATATTAATGCACATGGAACTTCTACTCCTCTTGGAGATGTAATTGAGGCTAAGGCAATTCATGAAATATTTAGAGATAATAAAGATTTATCAATAAGCTCTACCAAATCAATGACAGGGCACTTGCTTGGAGCAGCAGGTGCAATAGAGGCAATCTTTTGTCTTCTTTCGATGAGGGACTCTATGATTCCTCCAACAATTAACTTAGAAGATCCTGATAATGAGTTTAATCTTGATCTAACCCCAAACAAACCCACATTTAAAAAGGTTGATTATTCCATGAGCAACTCTTTTGGGTTTGGCGGTACAAACGTTTCGCTAATTTTTAAAAAAATTTAGTGAAGTATTTATTCTCTTTTATTTTTTTTATAAATCTTCTTTTTTATCTATTTTTAATATTTGTTCCTATAAATCAGTCTTATGTTTTTTCAATTTCACAAGGAGATAATTTAAATAAAATTTTTAAAAATCTAGAAGATAAAGATATTTATTTTCCTCGAGTTTTAAAGATAATGATGAATATTTTTGATATTGACAAAAAGCTATCCCAAGGGAGTTATGAAATTATTTCCAATGATTCATTATTTAAGATATTCAAAAAGCTAGAAGATAGTCAAATAATCCTAAAAAAATTTATTATTAAAGAAGGCTCTAGTTCAAAAGAATTATTTTCTCAAGAAATTGTAAATATTTTATGTGAAAAAAAGAAAATGCAACTTCCTTGTAATTTAGAAGGACTCTTAAAGCCAGATGTGTATCTATATGATAGAGAGGATGAACTAATTAAGATTTTAAATATGGCATTAATGGGTCAGAAAAAAAATATTGATTTTGCTTGGGAACAACGAGATAAATTATTAGTTGATTCTTCCAAATATAAACTTTTAATTATCGCTTCAATTTTAGAAAAAGAATCTTGTGCAAATGAAAGAAAAAAAATCTCAGGAGTTATTTACAATAGATTAAAAAAAAATATGCTTCTTCAGATGGACTCAACAACTATCTACGGTTTAAAAAAATTCAACGGCAATCTAAAGAAAAGTCATTTAAAAGATTCTTCTTTATATAATACTTATATGCACAAAGGATTACCTCCCGGACCGATTTCTAATCCATCGTTGAGTTCGCTCATTGCTGCTGGACAGCCAGAAATGCATGAATATCTTTATTTTGTTGCAAAAGATAAATGTAGTCATAAATTTTCAAAAAATTATGAAGACCATTTAAAGGCAATTAAACAATTTCAACTGAATAGATAATGTTTTTTACTTTGGAAGGAAGTGAAGGAGCTGGAAAATCCACTCTTATAAACTCTTTAAAAAATTATTTTTCAGATAAAAAATTTGATTTCATTTTTACTAGAGAGCCCGGCGGCACAAAAGAGGGTCAGGCTATCCGAAATATCCTATTAGACAAAACACTTGAATTAGACTCCTATTCTGAAACATTCTTAATTTTGGCAGATAGATATGAGCATATCGATAGGGTTATAAAGCCGGCTCTCGAAAGAAATCAGAATATTTTATCTGATAGATATATTGATTCTACCTTTGCTTATCAAGGAGCAGGCAGAGGTATAGATCAAAAAGAATTGGAATATCTTATGGGTATTTTGAATTACCCTAAACCTGATTTGACTATTTATTTAGATATACCTGTAGAACAGGGACTTAATAGAGTAAAAAAAAGAGGAAAATCAGATAGATTTGAAAAAGAGGATATGATTTTCTTTGAAAGAATAAGAAACTTTTATCTTGATCTAGTTAAAAAAAATCCTGAAAGATTTCTTCTTATTGACGCTACAAAATCAATTGAAGAAGTTTTCAATTTAGCTAAAGATTCCATTATAAATAAACTTTATGAAAAATAATCTTTTCGATTCAAAGTTCAATCTTGAAAATATTTCTCATGCATTGCTTTTTAAGTCTGAAGACTGGAAAGAAGCTCATAACCAAGTAAATTTATTTATTAAGAAAATTCTTTGTGTGTCTAACAATAAAAGAACAAGCCCTTGCAATGAATGTAAGGCCTGTCTGACTTTTGATGCTAAATCAAATCCAGACTTTATTGAAATAAAACCAGATGATAAGGGAAAGATAGGTATCGGAGCTCTTAGAAGCGATACGGACACTGGCAGAGGAATGATTAATTTACTTAACGAGACAGCTCTAGTTTCCGATGCAAAAATGATTAAGATTTGTAATGCAGAAGCCCTAACTGAAGAAGCTCAAAATCATTTGCTCAAAATTCTCGAAGAACCTCAAAAAAACTCCTATATTGTGATGCTTTCTTCAAGACCATATAAGCTAAAAAAAACATTACTCAGCAGATTAACATCATTTAACATTCTTCCTAATTTTTTAAACGATAGGCCAAATAAATCAAATATAGATGAGTCAATATTTCATATTATTTCCAAAGAAAAAGATATTGCTGATCTCACAGAGGAAGAAATAACCTCTTATGTTTCACTTTTTACAGAAACTAAGGATTCATTAGAATATTACAACTATTCTAAGATGAGAATTCTTGATACTTGGAATGATGAGTATTTAAATTTTCGTCTAAATATTTTAAAAAATAATATATTTAATGAAATTTCTAATAATTTAAATGATACAAAAATTAAAAGTGAAACTATTTTATCTTCCCTAAGCGAGGAAGTTTTATTCAGTTTCTTAGAGGAATTGATTTCCTTTCAAGCACTTCTCGCAAATAAAGTTGCTATTAACAAAAAAATTCAACTTGACTCGTTATTCGATTTTATTTGATTTGAAATTTCTTTTTTAAAAAAAATCAATATTGGAAAAGAAATAAGACAGGCTTGAATATATATTACTAGCGAACTAGAGAGAATAGACACAATCATTGGAACTTTTTCTGTTTCCTGAAAGCTGCTTGAAATATACGAAACTATTGATATCGATAGTATTGTCATGAACCAAAAAAATGCAGCCATCAATAAATAGTTAATAAAGTTTTCTCTAGCCTTATTCCAAGATAATAAAATAGATTCGTTTATATTTTTTTCCTCAAGAATTGCAAAATAATTTACCAAAAGAAATAATCCAGCAAAAATAATTCCTGGAACAACAAATAACACTAGGCCTATACCGATTAAAAAAGTAGAGATTAAAGACAAAATCAAAATTCTAATTATGAATTTCCAAGCAATAGCATAGTAAACCAAAACGTCTCTATTTCGGTTCTCAAAAAGATCATTAGCATTAAGGATTGAAATGATTGTTATCAAGGGCGCAATGAGAAAATTATTAATCAATAAAATCACAATATCAAAATTTGATAGTCCTTTGTTTAATTCTGAAGAAGCTCCCAAGCTAGCTACAATTCCAAATAGAAGAACTGCTGGAAAAATATTTAAAGAAAATTTAAGACCATCCCTTTTAAAATGCTCAAAACCTTTTGATATTGCTTGAAGTGTCATAGAATAATTTAGGAGTTAATTATGATAGAAATTTGGTCTAAACCGCAATGTCCTTTTTGTGATAAAGCAGAGAATCTCTGTAAACAAAAAAACTTTGAATACAAAAAATATATGCTGGACGTTGATTTTTCTCGTGAAGAGATGTTTAAAAAATTTCCGACCGCAAGAACATTTCCACAAATTACAATTGATGGCGAATTGATTGGTGGTTATACGGAATTTGAAGCAAAAGTTAGACTTGAAGAATAGTTGGATAACTTAAATAGCTTTATTCTTTTCATTGATAGTTATTTTGGAAGCGCACCTTGGTTTCCGTTACTACTGCTATCTATTGGTATATTTTTTACATTCTATTTAGGATTCCCTCAACTTAGATATTTTTCTAGTGGTTGGAAAATACTATTTTCTTCAGGTTCTGGAAATCAAGGCCAAACTTCTCCATTTCAGGCTTTAAGCACTGCTTTATCTGGAACTGTTGGAACTGGAAACATTGGTGGCGTGGCAATGGCAATTTTCATTGGGGGACCTGCAGCTTTATTTTGGATGTGGATTACAGCTTTTCTTGGTATGACTACTAAATTTGTTGAAGTTACTTTATCTCATCACTACCGACTTAAAAATAAGTCGGGAGAGGTATTTGGAGGACCAATGATATATATGGAAAAAGGTTTAAATATGAAGTGGCTAGGAATCATATTTGCTTTTTGTCTTTTAATAAGTACTTTTGGCTCTGGCAACATGCCTCAAATAGATAATATATCGAGTACTATCGAATCAAGCTTTGGACTGGATCCTTTGTATACCTCTATTATTATGAGTGCTTTAGTTGGCTTAGTAATTATTGGAGGAATAACTAGAATTGCTTTTATTGCAGCTTCAATAGTTCCATTGATGGCCTTAATTTATCTAATTGGAGGGCTCAGCGTTCTTATTTTTAATTATGAAAATATAATCCCATCTTTTACAGTGATAATTACAGATGTCTTTAAGGGCTCTTCCGTCGTTGGGGGTTTTTTGGGTGCTTCTTTTTCGTTGGCATTCACATATGGAGTTGCTAGAGGCCTGTATTCTAATGAAGCTGGACAAGGATCTGCTCCTATTGCCCATGCTACTTCAAAAACTAAGCATTCTGTAGAGGAGGGATTTGTTTCTATTCTAGAGCCTTTTATAGATACCTTGATAATATGTACTTTAACCGGTCTGGTTATCTTGTCTTCAGGAGTTTGGACGGAAAAATTTAGTAATAATTTTGAAAGATCTTCAATGTTTATCTTAGAAGGTGTTCAAGATGAAAAAAAAGATGCTGCTGAAATATTAAAATTTTTATCTGATGAACCATCATCAATTAAGAGCTTTTCAGGAATATTGGAGGTTCAAGATGGAAAAATTCTCCAGGCAATTACAGTATTGAATAATAGGTCCATTGCTGAAGAAGTTCTAGTTTTTAAAGATAATATGCCTTATTCAGGAACTTTGGAAGTAATGAATAGTGAATTTGATTCGAGTTACACATTTTCTGGCAAATCCTTAGTGAAATCTGCAGTCCTGACCAGCAAAGCATTCAATAAAGGATTTTTTGGAAATTATGGAGAATATATAGTTTCTATCGGATTGTTATTATTTGCATTTTCTACTGTTATCACATGGGCATATTATGGCGATCGATGTACAGCTTATCTTTTTGGCGAATCGGCAATCATTTACTACAGACTCACATATATTTTCGCTTTTTTTATTGCGGGCAGTGGATTTTTCGATACTGAAATTATATGGAATTTTGCTTTAATTACCGTTGCAGCAAGTACCTTACCAAATTTAATCTCAATATTCTTATTGAGAAATAAAATGAAATCCTTAGTTACTTCTTACAAAGATTTAAGCAATGACTGAAGTGGTCATTATCGGTGGCGGCGTGATAGGACTCGCCATTGCACGAGAAGTAAGTCAATCAGGCTTAGAGACAATTGTTTTGGAAAAAAATGAGAGAGCAGGCGATGATACGTCATCTAGAAACTCGGGTGTTATCCATGCAGGAATATATTATCCAGAAAACTTTTTAAAAACTTCTCTTTGCGTGGAGGGAAATAAATTGCTTTATGAATATGCATTAGCAAAAAAAATTAATCATAAAAAATATGGAAAGTACATCATTGCTTCAAACTCCTCTGAGGAAGCTAAGTTAAAAAAAATTTTTAAGCAGGCAAAAAAAAATAACGTTGAAATTTACGAGGCTGATTCGGAAAGAGTAAGAGAAAAAAATCCAGGACTGATTTTTAAGAGTGCTCTTTTTTCTCCTAGTTCCGGTGTAATCGATGTTCCAGAATACGTCACTGCTTTGGAAGGCGATATACAACATTTTGGAGGACTGATTTCGTTAAAAACGTCTTTTCTGAGTGCTGCACGAGAAAACGGGCTTTTTAGGATACACTGCGAGAGCGATCAAAAATTTTCTATCGCTTCTAAGTATTTAATAAATTGTAGCGGTTTAAGTAGTGAGATTAATTTATCAAGCA
>CEUJ01102774.1_pt1 | contig 11554 bp, 9 predicted proteins | sample 361531 | NCBI WGS metagenome assembly CEUJ01 (sample SAMEA2622842, study PRJEB7988) | marine metagenome | biome: marine biome (ENVO:00000447); feature: marine epipelagic mixed layer (ENVO:xxxxxxxxx); material: "saline water (ENVO:00002010), including plankton (ENVO:xxxxxxxx)" | depth 140 m | reverse complement strand
GTTTTACATCCAATGGGATGGGACTCTTTTGGAATGCCTGCAGAAAACGCTGCAAAGCAAAATAATCAAGAGCCAAAATTGTGGACAGAAAACAACATTAGCACTATGAAAAAACAACTAAAGCAATTGGGCCTATCAATAGATTGGAGTAGAGAAATTTCAACATGTTCTCCAGATTATTACAAACATCAGCAAAAGTTTTTTATTGAAATGTTTAATAAAGGTTTGGTTTATAAGAAAGAAAATTATGTAAATTGGGATCCTGTAGATGAAACTGTTTTAGCTAATGAACAAGTAATTGATGGAAAAGGATGGAGATCTGGGGCAGTAGTGGAAAGAAAAAAGTTGAGCCAGTGGTTTTTTAATATTTCTAAATTTGCCGATGATCTTCAAAAAGAGTTGGATGAACTGGAAGAATGGCCAAATAAAGTAAAGATTATGCAACAAAATTGGATTGGTAAATCTTTTGGCTGTGAGGTTGACTTTGAAATTTTAGGAAATTCAAAAATAAACAAGATAAAATGTTTTACAACTAGACCAGATACACTATTTGGATTCTCATTCTTGGCTCTATCAGCTGATCATCCTTTATCTGAGTTTTATAAGGATAATGCAGAATTTAGAGATTTCAAAAAGAGCTGTTCAAAGACCGGCACTACGGAGGAGTCGATTGCCAACGCTGAAAAAATAGGTTTTAAGACCGATCTTCTTGCAAGAAATCCCTTGGATCACAGTCAAACAGTTCCTGTCTATTTCGCTAACTTTGTATTAATGGACTATGGATTTGGAGCAGTTTTTGGATGTCCGGCCCACGACCAAAGAGACTTTGATTTTGCAAAAAAATACAATCTAAAGATAAAAACAGTAGTTAAGCCTTTAGATCAAAATGATGATTATGTTGTTACGTCAGAAGCTTACACTGGACCAGGGACTATAATAAATTCAAGCTATTTAAATAATTTTAAAGTTCCAGATGAATCAGTCATTAAAACGATAAATATTTTAGAAGAAAAAAAATTAGGTAAAAAAAAGATTAATTTTCGTCTAAAAGATTGGGGTGTTTCTCGACAAAGATATTGGGGTTGTCCTATACCAATAATATATGATGACAAAGGAAATTATCAAACAGCACCGGAGGAGAGTTTACCTATTAAATTACCAGAAAAAATAAATCTAAAAACAAAAGGCAATCCACTATCGAAAGTTGATGAGTGGAGAAAAATCGAAGTTAATGGCAAAACTTTTTATAGAGAGACGGATACTCTTGATACATTTGTTGATTCCTCATGGTATTTTTTAAGGTTCTGTTCACCTAATAATAATGATGAACCATTTGACATTGATGAAATTAAATATTGGATGCCAGTAGATCAATATATTGGCGGCGTTGAACATGCAATACTACACCTGTTATACTCAAGATTTTTTATGAGAGCCATTGGATTTCAAAATAAAAATTTTAATTTTAAAGAACCATTTAAAGGTTTATTTACTCAGGGCATGGTTTGTCACGAAACTTATAAAGATAATAAAAATAACTGGATTAGTCCTGACGAAGTTTCAACTGTAGACGGTAAAAACTTTTATTTAAAATCAAATAAATCAGAAAAAATAATGGTTGGACCTTCCGAATCAATGTCAAAATCAAAAAGAAATACTATTGATCCTGAGAAAATAATAGAGTTATACGGAGCAGACGCTGTAAGATTATTTATTCTTTCTGATAGTCCTCCAGAAAAAGATGTGCAATGGTCTGAGAAAGGAATTTTAGCTTCTTATAAATTTATTCAAAAATTATATACATTAAATGAAAGGATAATGAATATTAGCAATTTCGAAGTGCAAACTAAGTCAGATACAATATCTAAATATATAAATGTTCATCTTAGTAAAATAGAAAAAAATTTAAATAATTTTCATTATAATGTAATTATTGCGAATATTCATGAGGCATATTCTTTTTTAACAAAGATTTGTAATGATGAAAAAAACTATTCAAATTTATTACCAGAATATTCTAAATTCTTAATATCCATTACACCAGTTTTGCCTCATTTTGCAAATGAGTGTCTTTCAAAGCTTAAAATTAATGAGTATTCGTGGCCTGAAATTGACAATAACTTCTTAATAGAGGAAAACGTGAGTATTGTTGTTCAGTTTAATGGAAAAAAAAGAGGAATTATTAATACAAAAAAAGATGTTACAGAGGAAGATCTTGTTAAAGAAATAATGGAAAGTAAAACTTTTGAAAAATTTGTAAAAGAGAATACAATTAAAAAAAAGTTTTACATAAAAAATAGGTTAATTAATTTTTTAATTTAAATTATGACAAATTTTAAAAAAATATTTCTGCTTTTTTTTCTAATTTTGTTAACTAACTGTGGATATTCTCCACTGTTAAGTACTATTAATGACGATTTTAATATTAACAACTTATCATTTGGGGGTGACAGACAGATTAATAATTATATTTCTTCTAATCTTAAAAAGTATCAAAATAAAAAAGCGAAGAAAAACTACAAAATTGATATAGATTCTAAATATGAGAAAAGTGTTGTAAATAAAGACGATAGCGGAAATCCAAAAAATTACACAATAAAAACTGAAGTTTTAGTCACATTATTTTTAAATGATGAAACCATAAAAACACAAACATTTGAAAGAAGCGCATCCTATTCAGCACAAGATAAGAGAATTAACGAAAAAGAGCTTGAAAATAAATATAAGAAAGATCTTTCAAACTTATTGGGGCAAGATATAATTTTTCTGTTAAGAAACCAATAATAAATGATAATAAAATCATTCAAACTTAATAATGATTTAAAAAAAAATTCTAATTTTTTTCTTTTTTATGGACAAAATGAAGGTCAAAAAGAAGAAGCTATTAATAATTTTTTCCTGAAAAATTTTGATGGTGAGAACATTAAATTTGAAGAAAAACAAATTTTAGATAACAAAGAATTATTTTTTGAAACATGCTTAAATGATTCATTATTTTCAACAGAGAAAATAATCCAGGTCTCAAGAGTCACTTCAAAAATGTTCGATATAATCAAAGATATAACAAACAGAGAAATAGTAGGAAAAAAAATAATATTCTCATCAGGGGTGCTTGAAAAAAAATCTAAATTAAGATCAATGTTTGAAAAAGAAAAAAATTTAATCTGCATAGCTTTTTATAAAGATGATAATTATTCCCTATATAGATTGGCTAGTGAGTTTTTTAAAAAGCATAAAATTTCAATTTCTAGTGAGAATTTAAATATAATAGTTGAGATGTGCTCAGGAGATAGAAAGAACCTAAGAAATGAAATGGACAAAATTCTAAACTATTGCTTTGAGAAAAATACTATAACTAGAGAAGAAATATTAAAATTAATTAACTTATATGAGGACGAAAATTATTTTGAGTTGATAGATAACTGTCTTTCAAAAAATCACAAAAAAGTTTGTAAAATTATTAATAATAGTATTTTTCAAAAAACAGACTCGATTATTCTTATAAGATCATTTATTTCAAGACTTAAAAGATTAATTGAATTAAAAAAATTACAAAAAGAACTAGGTAATGTTGATCAAACTATTAATAATTTCAGACCTCCAATATTTTGGAAAGATAAGGAATTAGTCCATAAACAAATTGAAAAATGGCCAATTAAAAAGATTTATGATCTTTTTGAAAAAGTAAATAAATTAGAAATTAATTTTAAAAAAAACTCAAATTTATCAAATAATCTAGTGTTTGATTTAATAATAGATACTTCTAATAATTAGCTTTAATAACCATTACAAGTCTATCAAGTTGGTCGGTATTATTGTACTCGAAAGATAGTATGCCTTTATTGTTTTTTTTATGGTGAATTTTTGCCTGAAGACCAGTTTTTTCCCGAAGATTTCTCTCAAGAGCTTTAATATTACTATCATTTGTTATCACTCTGAATTTTTTTGGCGACTTATAGATTCGAACTAAGGTTTCGGCCTGCCTGACTGATAATTTTTTATCTATTATTTTTTTAGCTAATTGAAAAGCATTATCCATCCCAACTAATACCTTAGCGTGACCCTGAGATAATTTTTGTTCCTCAATAAGTTTAACTATTTCTAATGGCAGCGTTAACAATCTTAAACTGTTCGCAATGTGGGCTCTACTTTTGCCTATAAATTTAGCAACCTTCTCTTGATCATATTTAAATTCATCTATTAGCCTTTTATATCCGTTTGCTTCTTCTATTGGATTAAGATCATCTCTCTGAACATTTTCAACTATAGCAAATTCTAATGACTTTAAATCATCGGCTTGTATTTCGACAATAGGTACCTCATGAAGACCAGCATTTTGAGCTGCTTGCCACCTTCTTTCTCCAGCAACAATTTCATATTTATCTAGTTGTTTTCTAACAACAATCGGCTGAATAATTCCGCGCTCCCTAATAGAATTTGTTAATTCATCCATTTGCTCTTTTTTGAAATTTCTTCTAGGCTGGAATTTATTTCTTACTATTGAGCTTATGGAGACTTTATTTGATTTAGGCGAAGAGCTACCATCACCAATTAAAGATGATAAACCTCTACCTAATCCTTTTTTTAGTTTAAAAGTATTTGTCATGCAGCACTCTCCATTATTTTTTCTTGATTAATAAACTCATCTGTAAAACTAAAATAAGATTTGCTCCCCAGGCAAGATTTGTCATAGAACAGTACTGGCATTCCATGTGATGGTGCTTCGGACAATCTCACGTTCCGTGGCACAACAGTTTTATATACTTTATCATTAAAATAATTCCTGGCCTCTTTTTCAACCTCTCCTGACAGTTTATTTCTTTTGTCATACATTGTTAATAGTATTCCTCTAATTGAGAGATTAGGATTAAGATTACTCTTTATCCTATCAATTGTTTTCATCAATTGTGTAAGACCCTCTAGAGCAAAAAACTCTGTTTGAAGTGGAACCAAAAGAGAGTCTGAGGCGACCAGCGCCATAATAGTTAGAAGACTTAATGATGGAGGACAGTCAATCAGTATATGACTGTATACCCCTCTAGAATCATTTAAATACGCCATTATTTGATGCTTGAGAATGAAAGCCCTTTCATTATCACCAGCTGTTTCTACCTCAAGACCTGACAGGTCTACGTTTGATGTGATTAAATCAAGATTATTAAATTTTGTTTTTTCTATTACGTCAGAAATTTTTTTTGTTCCATTTAAAACATTGTAAATTGATTTTTCCAAATTGTCTAAATTTGATAAACCTAGACCCGTTGTTGCGTTACCCTGGGGATCTAGGTCAATTACTAAAACTTTTTTTCCACTGAGGCTTAGACCTGCTGCTAGATTTATCACCGTAGTGGTTTTTCCTACCCCACCCTTTTGATTGATTATAGAAATAATTTTTTCTTTCATTTTTTTTCTAAATTTGTAATTTTTATTATAGTTGATGCTGAACTTGTGATGCTTTTTTTTTCTTCATATTTAAATTTCCAATCCAACATAGCATCTTGTAAAATTTCTTTTCCATTTTTTCCTAAGAATAATATTACCTCCTTAAACAATTTAAAATTATTATGAACGAGGTTTAAAATTATTGGTAGAGGTTTAAATGCTCTGGCTACGATAATGTCTGAACTTAAATTTTTTTCTTCAAAGATATCTTTTTGAAGCACTTCTACATTTAAGTTAAACTTGTTAGATATCTCTTTTAAAAAGTTACTCTTATGAAAACTTTTTTCATAAAGTTTAAATTTCATTTCTGAGTTTTTATGCTTCATAATTATAGCTAAAACTATTCCGGGTAGACCAGACCCTGACCCAATATCAGTACACAATTCTTTATTTAAGTCAATTAAATCAATTATTTGTGCACTATCAATTATATGTCTTTCTCTTGAAATTTTCTCTGATTGTTTGCTAATGAGATTAATACTTCTATTTTTTTGTATTATAATTTGCCTAAATTCTTCTAGATCAGGGAATGTTTCACGTGAAACATTAAGAGTTTCTAAACAGGAATAATTTAAAATATTCGAATCAATCAAGCTATATGCTTAATAGACTTTCTTTTGACATGAGACAACAAAATATATACAGCAGCCGGAGTGATACCGTCTATTCTTAAAGCTTGGCCTAGTGTTTTAGGCCTAATTTTCTTAAATTTAGCCTTAACTTCATTAGATAAGCCAGATAAATCACTATAATTAATATTATCTGGTATTATTAAATTTTCATCCCTTTTAAAAGCAAGAATATCTGCATTTTGTTTTGTTAAATATCCCTTATAATGTGCATTAATTTCGACCTGTTCATCAATTTCGTCTGAAAATCTGGGTATTTCAGGCCAGACTTCTCTTAATTTGCTCATGGTAACATCTTTTTGGCTTAATATTTGGCTAGCGCTTCTTAATACGCCATCTTTTGCTATTATAATTCCATAATTTGAGGCTTTTGACGGGCTAATCTTTAAAATAGACATAATTTTATCCATTTTTCCAAGATTTAAATGTTTTTCATTAAAAATTCGTGATCTTTCTTTTCCAACAAGACCTATTTTGACTCCTTTTTTTGTTAATCTAAGATCAGCGTTGTCCGCCCTCAAACTTAATCTGTATTCAGCTCTAGATGTAAACATTCTATATGGCTCGGCCACGCCCTTAGTAACTAGATCATCTATCATTACACCTATGTAAGCTTCTGATCTTTGTAATATAAAAGGTTCTTTGCCTTTGACAGATAAAGCTGCATTTGCTCCGGCTATAAGCCCTTGCGCAGCAGCCTCCTCGTAGCCAGTTGTTCCATTGATTTGACCTGCCATATAAAGATTCTTGATCTTTTTTGCCTCCAGCGTTAAAAAAAGCTCCCTTGGATCTACAAAATCATATTCTATTGCGTATCCTGCTCTAATAATTTTAACATTCTCTAAACCATTGATTTTACTACATATTTCTTGCTGTATTTCATATGGTAATGATGTTGAAATTCCATTTGGATAAACTGTATGATCTTCGAGACCTTCAGGTTCCAAAAATATTTGATGCCTATGTTTATCCGAGAATTTTACAACTTTGTCCTCGATCGAGGGGCAATACCTTGGGCCGACACTTTTAATGTTACCAGAGTACATGGCACTTCTTTTAAGGTTCTTAGAAATTAACTTATGTACTGTTTCATTAGTGTAAGTCATTCGACACGAGATTTGCTTGTTTAAATTTTTTTTTGTTAAAAATGAAAAAAAATAAGGATCATTATCTGCATGCTGTTCTTCTAAATTTTGGTAGTCTATAGTTCTAGAATCCAATCTTGGAGGAGTTCCAGTTTTTAACCTACCAATTTTAAAATTTAGTTTTTTTAATTGTTCGCTCAATCCTGTAGTTGGCTTCTCATTAAATCTTCCTGCTGGAGTTTGATTTTCACCAATATGAATGACACCATTTAAAAAAGTGCCAGTGGTTAATATAAGCTTGGTAGTAGTAATTTTTTTTCCTTCTTGTGTTAGAAAGCCTTTTACAGCGTTTTTCTCGAAAATAAACTCTGTTACAGGATCAGAAAATATCGTTAAATTACAATAGTTTACAAGTTTTTGTTGCATATGTTTTTTATATAATGATCTGTCACTTTGAGTTCTTGGTCCCCTTACAGCAGGACCTCTGCTCCTATTTAACAGTCTAAATTGAATACCTGATTTATCTGCAACATCTCCCATAACACCATCTAGTGCATCTATTTCTCTAACTAAGTGCCCCTTACCTAAGCCTCCTATGGCTGGATTGCATGACATTTCCCCTATTGTTTCAAACTTGTGGGTAAATAGAGCTGTATTAACTCCTAACCTTGCTGATGCAGCGGCTGCTTCGCAACCAGCATGACCACCACCAATGATTACTACATCGAATTTTAAATCGTTTGTCATAAGTTTAACTTATTACTGATTTTTCTTTTTACAAGCTATGAGTTTTCTTATTTACCAATACAAAAATTATCAAATATCGATCCTAAAATTTCTTCAACATCAACTCTACCAACAATTGTCCCAATATGCCTTATTGATAATCTCAGATCCTCAGCAGCTTTATCATAATCTTCGTTACCCTTTTTTTCTAAAAAGCTTTTTAAATGTTTGTGACATTCTTTAAGATGATATCTATGTCTGGATCTTGTAATAAGAACATTGTCATTTTTTAAAAATTGCTTTTTAAGTTTTGATTTAATTTCATCAATTAGCTTATCGATATTTTTACTTTCTTTTATAGAAATAATAATTGGGGTTATGTTAGTCTTTGAGCTAAATAATTTTCCCACACCAAGATCTGATTTATTTATGACTATTATAGATTTATCTTCTATTTGACTTGTCAAAAACCCTTTAAAATCAAGGTTTTTGGGGTCTAATAAGATGATATTTAAATCTGCATCCTCTGCTCTACTAATAGCTAATTTTACTCCACGCGATTCTATTTCATCATTTGAGTCTCTTATACCAGCAGTATCAGAAATTACGATTGGTAGACCGGCAATATCTAAGTGCACTTCAACTACATCCCTAGTTGTACCAGCTTTTTCTGAAACTATTGCTGCTTCCCGTTTGGAAAGATAATTTAATAAACTGGATTTGCCAACATTTGGTGGGCCAATAATAGCAACTTTAAAACCTTCCCTTATAATCTCACCTGTCTTATCATCATCTAGTGTTTTCTCTATTTCATTTTTAACTTTTTCGATATTTAATTGTAATCCTTCTAAAATGTCTTTAGGTAAATCTTCCTCTGGAAAATCGATTTTAGCCTCAATCTCTCCAAGCAACTTTATTAGCTGATTCCTCCATAGGTTAAATTTGTTAGCACTTACGCCTGACATAATTCTAAGAGCTTGTTGTCTCTGTAATTCAGTTTCTGCTGCTATTAAATCTCCTATGCTTTCTGCTTTTAACAAATTTATTTTATTGTTTTGAAATGATATTTTTGTGAACTCACCAGGTTCTGCTATTCTACAATTATCAAAATTTTCTAAAGTATCTTGAAGCTTATTAACTACAGCTTTGCTACCATGAGTATGTATTTCTATCATATCCTCACCGGTATAACTATTTGGACCCTTGAACCAAATAACAATACCCTCATCGATTAATTCTTTTGTTTCTGGATTTATAAGTCTTTTTAAAGTTGCAACTCTTTCTTCAGGAAATTTTCCATTTGTAATTAATTTCAGTATATCTTTTGCTTGGGATCCAGAAACTCTAATTACTGCTATCCCTGAAATACCAGGTCCAGATGATAAAGCATATATTGTCATATTTAATTATTTTTACTTTTAAAAATATTATATAGTTTTTTTATGATTATTTGGATAGCATCATATCCCAAAAGTGGTAATACGTGGGTAAGATCATTTATTTCAGCAATTTTAAATAATAATGAAGGTAATTTTACCTTTAAAGACCTAATTAATATTCCACAATATCCGATAAGACACCACTTTGAAGGTTTTTTAAGTGATTTTTCAGATGTAAGTAATATCAAAAAAAACTGGATCGCCACTCAAACAAAATTAAACTTGGACGAAAAGATTAAATTTTTAAAAACTCATCATGTAAACTGTAAAATTGGCAACGACTCTTTCACAAATTTTGATAATACACTGGGTGTAATCTATGTTGTAAGGGATCCTAGAAATGTGCTTACATCTCTTATAAATCATTATTCTTTAAATAATCAATCTGAAGCTAAGGCTTTTTTGTTAGAGGAAAAAAATTGGCTTGGATTTAAAAAAGAAGATAATAAAATTAAATTAACTAGATTTCCAACTTTGATAAGCTCCTGGAAAACAAATTATAATTCATGGAAAAATACTAGTAAAAATCTTTTAATCATCAAATATGAGGATTTAGTGTCAAATCCTGAATATGAGTTCGATAAAATAACAAATTATCTTGAGAAAGTTTTAAAAAAAAATATTGATAAAAATAAAGTAAATAATGCTTTAGTATCAACATCTTTTGAAGCTTTGAAAAATAGAGAGGCTGAAGAAGGATTTATTGAGGGTGCAAAAGACAAAGTAGGGGAGGGTAATAAAAAATTTTTTAATTTGGGACCAGAAAACAAATGGGAAAATCTTGTTAACAAAAATATAACAAATGAAATTGAAAAAAGATTTGAAGTAGAAATGAAAGAGCTTGGTTACTTATAATATGATAATTTGGTTATCCTCTTACCCAAAAAGTGGTAATACATACATAAGGTCATTTTTAAGCGCTTATTACTTTACAAATGATGGGCAGTTTGATTTTAACTTATTAAAATATATCGAACAATTTCCAGATAAGCAGTTTTTTAATGGTTTTGTAGAAACAAAAGAGAGTGCCTCTAAAAAATGGCTTCCATTGCAAAAAGAAATTGTAAAATCAAAAAAAATCAAATTTCTTAAAACCCATTCTGCGTATGGATCATACGATAAAAATCCGTTTACAACGCCCGAAACAACTTTGGGGGGCATATATATTGTTCGAGATCCTAGAAATGTGGTTTCGTCTTTGATGAATCATTTTTCATTAAAAAGAGAAGAGGCCCTTGCTATGTTGCTTGATGAAAATAGGGCCATTAAATCTAGGGACAATAATTATGCAACTTTCACGTTTTTGAGTTCATGGTCTAATCACTTCAAGTCATGGTCAAATATAAGAAGCTTTAAAACGATATTAATTAGGTATGAAGATTTAGAAAAAAATAGTGAAAATATATTTAAAAATCTAATTCAATTTGTGAACAAACTTTTAAACAATAATCAAGGGATAGATTACCAAAAATTTAGTAAAGCATTGGAAACAACTAAATTTAATTTCTTAAAAAAAAAAGAACAAGAGAAAGGTTTTAAAGAGGCTATATTTTCCGAGGAAAAAGATGAAAAAATACCATTTTTTAATTTAGGTTTTAGAAATCATTGGAAAGATAATTTAAACAAAGAAATTATTAGAGAGATAGAGAGTAAATTTAAAAATGAAATGAAAGAATTAAAATATTTGTAATTAAATTTTGAATTAACCCGGCTTATTCATTGAATTAAAAAACTCAGCGTTACTTTTTGTATTCTTTAGTTTTGAGTTTATAAATTCAATCGCATCCATAGATCCCATAGGAGCAATTATTCTTCTAAGAACGTTCATTTTTTGAAGGTCGTTTTTATCAAATAAGAGCTCTTCTCTTCTAGTTCCTGATTTAGTTATATCTATTGCAGGGAAAATTCTTTTCTCTGAGATTTTTCTATCTAGTATAGTTTCACTATTACCAGTCCCTTTGAATTCTTCAAAAATTACTTCATCCATCCTGCTTCCAGTATCAATCAGAGCTGTAGCGATAATTGTTAGGGATCCTCCTTCTTCAATATTTCTAGCTGCTCCAAAAAATCTTTTAGGTCTCTGAAGGGCGTTTGCATCTACTCCTCCTGTTAAAACTTTTCCTGAACTTGGTACGACTGCATTATAAGCTCTTCCTAATCTAGTTATTGAGTCTAACAATATAACCACATCTTTTTTATGTTCTGTTAATCTTTTTGCTTTTTCAATTACCAT
>CEUJ01029668.1_pt1 | contig 11572 bp, 22 predicted proteins | sample 361531 | NCBI WGS metagenome assembly CEUJ01 (sample SAMEA2622842, study PRJEB7988) | marine metagenome | biome: marine biome (ENVO:00000447); feature: marine epipelagic mixed layer (ENVO:xxxxxxxxx); material: "saline water (ENVO:00002010), including plankton (ENVO:xxxxxxxx)" | depth 140 m | reverse complement strand
GGCGAAGAACAAGCCGAGATAGTAAGCGGTAAAGCTTCTAGGCGTGGTACAAAAGTACATGCGATTGTAGAAAAGTATTTAAGAAACGAAGATACTTCTGATTTCTTACCTCATATCAGACAAAGCCTTGAAAATCTTAAACCAGCACTAGACAAAGTTGGAACAATATATGGTTTGGAGCTTCCACTATATAGTAGCCACTTAGGAGTCGCTGGTAGGTGCGATTGCATCGCAGAATATAACGGTGTACCATCAATAATAGATTTTAAGACTTCAAAGAGAATAAAGAAAAAAGACAAGATACACAGTTACTTTGCTCAAGGCGCTGCGTATTCTATAATGTGGGAAGAACGAACTGGAATGTCAATTCCAAACGTCGTGATCGTCATGGACGTCGATCATGAAAAACCTTTGGTGTTCGTAGAACATCGTGATAATTGGACTAAACTACTGAAAGATACAATAAATGAATACAGAACTAGAAAAATGTTCGGGCACTGAGATAACGTTAGCGCAATCTCTGTTCTTAAGAACTATATTTGAAGACCTCACCCGTAGCTATAACATGCCCGAAGGATCTGATATAGATAATATCGAGTGGTTTATAAAGAATGGCAATAAGTCCAATTCTCTTCGTAATGGATATAAAAGAGCTTTAAACATAGCGAAGATAATTAAGGAGTTTAGCGATGGCTGCGCAAAAAAAACTAGAACCCGGAAGCAAGTACGCGTCTTTTGATAAAGACGGAGATGGTATTGTTACCGATGAAGAATTTGAGATGGAACAAAAATTGATACAGTTAGAAAATGAAGATAAAAAACAAGATGCACAAAGAAACATGGCTTGGTTTGCTTTGTTTGGTATGTTACTTTACCCTGCTATTGTTGTTGCTGCAACGTTATTTGGACTTGATAATGCTGCAAAAATACTAGGTGATATGGCCGCAGTATATTTTGTGTCTGTTGCTGCAATTGTAGCTGCATTTTATGGGAAAGAAGCTTTGGCTCAAAAGACTGCTAAAAAATAATGAAAAGGTTTTGTTATGGCAAAAAAATTGATATACCAAGTTTACGTTGGTAATAGAACCCGTTTATATGATTATTGTACTAATTCAGTTAAAGAATACGCTGAAGATATAAATCGTAAAGAAAGCACCAGAAATAAAGTTGATTACATAATACAAACTCAGCCTATAATGAGAATAAAACCTGACGTGTTTGCTACTAATAGGCATCCTAGAGCATGGGAACAACATGGCGGGTTCTTACCTATATTTGAAAAAGAAAATGCATTTGATTACTGGGATAGATACGATCAAATTTGTATCATTGATGCAGACATATATGTAAGACCTAACACACCAAACATCTTTGATCAACTAAATCACGAGACTGAATTTGCAGGAGTTGTAGAAAGAACTTCTCCTGTAGAAAAATGGTACAAGCAAAAACTAGTCGAGTATACAAAGTCGCAATATGATAGTTTAACTGATGTAGACTGGAAATGGAACCAACACGGTGCTCATTTTTATAACATGGGTATGATGTTATTGAATAGACATATTGTAATGTACTTACCAGTACAATCAAATGGTAAACGTCAATCTGGTAAAGATTTTATCCAAAGACCAGAATTTAAAAGATTTGTTGATGGCGAAGGCGCATGGAAATGGAGTACCGATCAAACACTTCTTAATTACTGGATCAAAAAAGAAAATATGGTTCAACAAGAATTAAGTTGGAAATGGAATGCTCTGTATTCGGCAGTCCCTGATGATAAGATAAAAGACGCGTACTTTATACATTTTTTTAAGAAACAAAGTTTACCTCATAATGGTGAAAACATAGATGAACTAATGAAAAGGTTAACATGAACTTAATATATCAAGTATACTTAGGTGAAGAAAAAAAATTATATAATCACTGTACTAAATCAGTTAAAGAATATGCTAAAAAAATAGGTGCGCACTACAAGATATTAACTGCACCGAAGTTAAGAATAACACCTAACATTTTTAGAACAGATAGAAGAGACAAGACTGGTGGTTGGAAAAAGTTAGGCTACATGGCTATATTTGAAAAAGAAAACGTATTTGATTATTTTAAAGACTATAAAAAATGCTGTGTAATAGATTCTGACATTTATATTAAACCTACTGCGCCTAATATATTTAATGAAATATCTAGTGAAACAGTTGCCAGTGTTTATGAATGTGATCTTCCTATGAACCAACCGTACGCTGAAAAGATAAAAGCATATTCAACTAGCATTTGGTCTAACTACAGTAAATACGATTGGGAATGGAATAATAGAACTGGAGGAGCATTTTTTAATTCTGGTGTAATGTTATACAATTCTGAAAAAATGTTACAAGCTTTAAATGGAATGAATCCTAGACAATTTTTAGAACAAAGTATCTTAGCAGATTTTGTAGATGGTGTAGGTCCACTTAAGTGGCAATCAGATCAGATGACTTTAAACTACTGGTTTAAAGTAAAAGGAATACCAGTTAAAAAGTTAGATTGGAAATGGAATGCACTTTACACGGCAGTTGATGATATAAAAGAAGCACACTTTGTACATTTCTTTCTTAAAGACAAATTACCAGATAGCGGTGAAAATGTCGAAAGACTTATGGAGGAAATACAGTGAAAGTTGAAATTGAAATGAGTGTTGGAGATTATTTAGATAGATTATCTATTTTAAAAATTAAAGAAGAAAAAGGTCTTGATGTAAAAGAAGAATTACAATATTATCATCATAGGTTAATTACTTTGAACGATGGCCATGATTATTATTTAAATATAATAAAAGCCATCAACTTGCAACTGTGGGACTTAGAAGATGCAAAAAGAAAAGGTGTTGAAAGATATAGTAAGAAAGAATCTGATACGGCTTTTTTAATTACGCAATTAAATGATTTAAGACATGAAACAAAAAAACGTATAGACGTTTATTTTGGTAGTGATTTTACTGAGAAGAAAAGCCATTGAGAGGACAAATAGTTTATATAAAAGGTCACGCTCAATCAGAAAAGCAGGCTCAACAATCTTATAATTCTTTTAAGAGAAATGGTTGGGATGTAGAAATGGTTGAGGGTATTACGCGTGATACAGTTGAAAGCACTAAAGAATTTAAAGAACTTGATATAATAGCTGAGAGTAGACTTTATAATTTTGAAAAAGAAAACTATAACAGATTTTTAACAAAAGTAAGTTGTGCACTTAATCATGTTAAATTTTGGAAAAGAGTATTGGATGAAAACAAAACACTGGCTTTTATTGAGCACGATGCAATTAGTATTATGGACCCTGGTCATTTACAGTTTGACGAGTACTTAATATTAAATGCAGAGTACGTATTTAAACCACCAAGCAAATTAAATTTAAGTAAGTTTAAAGATTATGAATGGGGTGGATTTGGAGTTAATGATTTACCGCAAAATTATCCACTTAGATATTACAGAGAAAATATATGGAAAGACTCTTTAATGGTTCCAGGGACTGGAGCTTATGCGATAACTCCTAAAGGAGCTGAAAGAATGCTTGATACAGTTGATATATTTGGCATAGATCAATCTGACTTTATGTTAAATAGTTATAACATTAACATTCAATATGTTTTACCGAGTCCCGTAAAGTTTAATTCTACGAATTTAAGTACGTCTTATGGAATCTAAAAATATAGCATTACGTTCAAAGAGTATGAGAAATGGTGATAGACCATATACAACACCAGGGTTAGGTGATAGAGCTCACAGCGTCTTAATGGCTTATCAATATTCAAGAGCTCATAAAGTACCAGTCACGCTACACTTAACCAGTGATAAGTACGGAAAACCGCATAAAAAAGTTTCTTGGAAAGAACTTACTGAAATGGTAACAGGCGTTGATATAAAAGTATGGGACGTTTGTAACTTACCTGAAAAATCTTGGTTGGGGTATCTTAAAGATAAAGGATATGACGCAGAAATATATTATTACGAAGATACTTTTGGAATGCATCCTAACGAAGAAAAAGTTCCGTTAGAAATATCACAATATCTAAAAGAACTTCCAGAACTTAAACCTGTTATACCAAACATGTGGTTACCAATAGAAAAAAATAAATTTGTTACCATGCAGTGGGATAGTACTGATATCAGTAGATCAATGACTCCTATACAAATAGAAGGAGTCAAGAGAAGATACGAAGATTTAGGATATGAGATAGTTATTGTCGGTGGAAAAGCTGATAACGATCTCTTAAAGAATTCTTTAAAACATATTGGATTTGCCATGTACAATGCAAAATACCACGTAGGAGTAGATTCTGGTATGATGCACATCGCGCAGTTTTACAAGAAGTACGAAGACATTCATATTCATAACTACGGTTTTACTTCTCATCATTTAGTAAGAGCGAAGAAAAATGGAACAAAAATAAATTACATGCCAGAGGATTGACACTATGATGATACAAAGTAAAAATTCTGATTCTATTAACATTATTAACTTAATAAAACCAGACACGGTTGGAGCAGAAATTGGAGTATGGAAAGGATATACTTCTTTGATGTTTTTATCTAGAAAAATTAAAAAGCTTTTTATGATTGATCCGTATGCTGTAGAAAATTATGAATACTTAGGCGAAGAATATATGCAAAATTTTTATGCTAAGTACTCAAAACTTACAGGAGAATTTTCTAAGGCTGGTTTTATGCGTTACTATGATAAGGTATATGAAGATGTAGTAGAAAAAGTAAAAACCTATTCAGCTGCAGAAATTTGTAGAATGACTAGTGATCAATGGTTTGAGAGAAATAAAGATATAAAATTAGACTGGATTTATATAGATGGAGATCACTCGTATCCGCAAACTAAAAAAGATTTAAATAACTCTTTCAACGTAATTAAATCGGGTGGACGTATAATAGGTGATGATTATAAATGGCCTGAAGCAAAGTCAGGAAAAGACGGAACTACAAAAGCAGTAAATGAATTTATAGAACAAAATAAATTTAAAATGTATAAGCATGGAGAAACTCAGTTTAGTATTGTTGTACCATAATGTTACCAACTTTATTTTTAAGATATAAGTCTCCTAGACAAGATCATGCAGTATATTATGAAAATGAGTTTTTTGATAAGAGACTAAAACCAATTAATTTATTACAAGTAGGTGTAGACTCAACTCTGCAGTCTTGGCTAGTATACCTTCAAAAATCAAATATTTACTGCATAGATAATTTTACCAATAAAGATCCAAAAGACTTTAAATTTTTAAATCAAAAAAGACTATACTGGTCTAGATGCGACGTAAATAGCAGAAAGAACATTGACAACATTATGAAAAACGTGTGGAATAATCCTAGGTTTGACGCTATTATAGATAATACTAACAATTACGAAAATCTTAAAAGACATTGTATTGGTAAATATTATTTAGAGTATAAAGATAAAGTGAAAAGAATATGAGTTTAAAAGGTTATATTATTGGTGATGGCTTAAATGAAACCTCTAATAACGCCATAAAGAAATGTTTTTCTTCTTTATGGGATACTGAAAGCGACGTCATACTAGAATATTTTAAACAGACTTCTCCTGAAACTTTACAAGAAGACATAAAAAAAGATCTCTTTCCTATGAAGTGGAATTATCCTCTTAATAATGAAACCAAAGTAGATGAAGAGTTCGGTATGGTATTAAAGCCGTACAAAACTAATAGTATGGAAAAAGTATTTGCTTGCACGGTATCACATGCAAGGCTTTGGAAACTCTGCGTAGAAACATCAGAAGAAATTATGATACTAGAACACGATGCTATCTTTACGAGAAAGATAGAAAAATTTGATTGGGAAGGTGGAGTGATAGGTTTAAATGATCCAAGAGGCGCTACATATTCTTCTGGTAAATTTAATAGTATAGTAGCAAGTAGTAATGGAATTAAAGAAGCACCATGGATTGAAGATCCATTAAGTATGCCACAAGGATTAGCTGGAAACTCAGCATATATAATAAAACCTTATTTTGCAGAAAAACTTTTAAATAAATTAGAAGAAAAAGGTGGTTGGCCAAATGATGCCATAATGTGTAAACAATTTTTTAAAGGCGAGCTTAAAGTAGTTTATCCGTACTACACAACTGTACAGGGAGTGCAATCAACAACAACGCTATGAGAATGTTTGTAATAACAATAATGGAAAACGAAAGATCAGTACAGGTTGCTGACAGATGCGTTAAAAGTGGTCAAGTGTTTGGTTATAAGATAGAAAAGCATCCTGCGTATTCTCCACAAAATTGTAATGTAAATCAAGAACTTGATAATTTAAATTATGATAGATCTGGATTTATAGAAAAATATAGTAGACCAGAAAACTGCATAGCTGGTTTTTTAAGTCATCATAGCTTGTGGATGAAGTGTTTAGAGTTAAACGAACCAATAGTAATTTTTGAGCATGATGCAGTTGTTACGAATGATATACCAAATCTCGTACTATTTGATATTTTAAATTTAGGTAAACCTTCTTATGGCAAGTTTAACACGCCAACATTTATAGGTTATGGTTCTTTAGTTTCAAAACCGTACTTCCCAGGCGCGCACGCGTACAGGATAACCCCTAAAGGAGCAGCAGATTTAATTAACGAAGCGCAGTTTAGCGCTGGACCAACTGACATATACATACATTCTAGTAAGTTTACATTAGGTGAGTTTTATCCATGGGTAGCTGAAGCAAGAGATAGTTTCACTACTATACAAAGAAAAGAAGGTTGTTACGCAAAACATAATTATGGTGAGACATATGAAATCTTATGATAAAGCTTTCGTAACAGGTTGCGATGAAAATCATGAGTGGATGCTTGAGTGGTTTTTTAAAAATTATAAAAAGCACATGAAAGATGTTCCACTTGTATTTGCTAATTTTGGTTTAACGCCAGATGGACTAAAAAAAGTTCGTGAGAACGTACACGCGGTGATGAACCTAAAGCCGTTTGATGAAGAAGGCTGGTTTAAGAAGCCGATGTCCATGATAAAATGCCCTTCTAAAAAGACAATATGGATTGACTTAGATTGTGAGATAAGAGACGATATAAGTAATTTATTTAACATGTTAAAACCAAACATGTTAAACATGGTAGAAGATAAACCTTGGACGATGAGAGGTCAAGAATTATGGCACAATTCTGGAGTTGTTGGATTTATAGACAAACCTACAATATTATACGATTGGGCTAAAGCGATAAGAAATAATCCAGTTCAAGGAGATCAAGAGGTATTACATTTATTACTTAACCCTATAACAAAGATTAAATATATAAATGATATACCAAACGAATATAATGTGTTAAGATTACAAGTTGAGACAGACGGATATGCAGGAGCAATAAAGGTCATGCATTGGACAGGACAAAAAGGAAAGAATAAGATAAGGGCTATGTTATGAAAAGAGTCGTACACTTAGTTGGAAACGGAGATAACGCTTCTTTATTTTTTAAAGAACCTAGACCAGGGATGAAGCTAACTTGTAATCTTCCACCTTTTAATGTTGCCGGAACTTATGCCTCGGTCATAGTTGATTTTAAGATGATGAAAGCAATGCAAGAAGGATCCATACAAGTCCCAGGAGAATGGATACTTGGAATGAGACCTAAGATACACATGGAAAAAAATGCCACTTTTTACTTGAGGCATTCTCATCAAGTAAAAGAATTTTATACCGTTCTTCCAAAGTATGTAGCAAACTATACTGACTTTAACTGTGGTCATATGGCCTGTCATTACGCAGCAAATAAAGTTAAAGCAGACGAAGTACATCTTTATGGATTTGATTCTATATTTGATTTTAATCTAAGAAGTTGTTCTGATTTTTATCTTGGTTCAGACAGAGGTAATCAAAACAATAATAGACTAGCAAATAACTGGAGACCAGTGTGGGAAAATATGTTTAATGAGTTTCCAAACACAACTTTTTTCCTTCATCATATACACGATGCCATTAAAATAAATAAAGGTAATAACGTTAAGATAATTACATATGATTCCAAAGCAGTAGTACCACAAAACACATAATTAACATGTTAAGTGTAAAGTCCTTTACATTTGCATAGATGTGTGGTATAATAGAACTATAATTGAAAAGGAGTCAAAATATGGCTAAGAAAAAATCTAACGTAATCGATTTTAAAAAAGCAGCCGCTAAAAAATTTAACGAAGAAAACGAAATAGTATTTACTATCGAAGGCGAGGGTTATCAGCTCGGTGAAATGGTTCATCAGGCTCATAATGATAATGGCATGGAATTTGTATTTAAGTTGGAGGAATTTGACGATGATAGCGACGAAACCATTCACTGAACTAGATCTACTAAAAAAGCAATTAGCAGAAGAAACTAAAGAAAAGTACGCTTTGTATAAGAGAATCAAAGAACTTAACGAAGAACTTCGTGCTCTAAAAAATAAAAGTCCAGAATTATCAACTGATTCTGGACCAAACGAGATACAGAGAAATAGAACATGATTAACATGTTAAGTGAAAAAATTCAAATAAGTGAAAAAAAACGTTTACAAACGCAAAAAAGTATGGTATAATATATCTATAAAATGGAAAAAGAAATGATAAAAAGAATAGGAGAAAATCAAAATGACATAGCTACAAGTAACCGACAGGGTGTTGTGATGGACAATGAGATAGCGAGAAGCACACCGGGATTTACAGGTTTGGTACCACCCAGGGAATCAGCGTCGGAATGTAAAACGTATCCCACCTTATCATGGGGCCGATTGGTCGGTAAGGTGGATGTCTTGACAACGGCCCCAAATAATTTGGAGATGGCAAATGCCTAGTCCATCCGAAATACAGTCAATGCTTCCACTATTTCTACAACTCCTCTTCTTCGCGGTAGCTGGAGCATTGATTGTAGGCGTATTTTTTTCTATAGTTGGCTTCTTTTTTCGTAATGCTCTTATAATTATGATTATTGTAGCTGTACTGTTTGCAGTCAACTATGGCCATATTGATTTAACACAGATATTTGGAGTTGCTAAATGACAATGCATTTGATGCCAATATATTATAACAACAATAACAGTAAAAAAAGAAAGCAACCCTTCAAAAAACCAGGGTGGCAAAAAGCTCAAGCCGAGCATGACGCATGGCTTATGAAACGTGGTGTACACCCGTCACAACTTAAAAACAAAACAAAAGATGCAGGAATTAAAGCTCCTAACTATAAGGAGCATTCACGAGCTCTACCAACTAGTGACTACACCGGTCGTATCGTTGGTAAGTCAAAAAAGAATGCGTATACTGGTACATTTATTACTGGTATCGCAACCATGCACAAGTCAAACATGGTGCCTGTAAGTAAAAATGCTGACGCAAAAGAATATGCTACGATGAGACGTAATTAACATGTTAAGTGAAAAAATAAAAAAAAACGTTTACAAATGCAAAAAAGTATGATAGAATATATCTATAAAATAAAAAATTAGGAGTTGAAATGTTTAATTATCATAATATTATCAGACAGTTAGAGGCAATGTCGCCAGCTCACCAAGATGAGTTTGCTCAAGTACTTATCGAAAAAAATAGTGGATTGGCTGCTGCCATATCTACTAAGATCAATATTGCTCATCAAGATAAGTATTATACCGATACTGAAGCAATGGAACAATCATTTAAGTCAAGAGGTCTTGCTTAATGAAAAATCCTATATCAAAATATTTAATGTGTGCATACGCTTACTACGAGCTTGATAAGCCACTTATCTCAGATACAGAGTTCGACATGTTAGCAAAAGAGATACTTGAAAACTGGGATAACATCGAGCATATGCATAAGCACTTATTAACTAAAGACATGTTAAAAGCAGGTACGTATTTAGGAGAGTACCCTAACATGGTAAGAGGCGCAGTCGGAAATTATATGAAGGAGTTGAATAATGGGATTAACCGCACTTAAAGGAAAAAAGTCTAAAAAGAAAACAATCAGATCTAAAGCACGTACTGGCTTAGCTGGTGTACCAGTTGAAAAAGGTTTTGACGCAGTCAAAGAATATTTTCATTTAGAAGTAGATAAAAAAGACTGTATCAGTCAAGTTAAAGCATGGGTTAAGAAAAACTTTCCTCAACCAGCAAAGTATATCTTAAGTCATCCAGAATGGAAGTTTAATATGACTCATCATGCAGCTACTGCATTTTGGTATAATAACGATCTATATAAAAATAATGATCTTGGTAGAGATAAAGCCAAAGAATTTTTAAATGGACTATTTGATTATGTCATACCTTTAATTGAAACCGGTAAAGAGTTATATAAACAAAAAAGATCAGAACAAAAAGCTAAATCTAATGTTATTAGTATCTCACCTCAAATGAGATTAGAAAGAAAAATTAGAAATACCATAATGCAAGAATTACTTGAACTAGAAGACCAGTGGATAGAGGGTGAGGATGCCACTATTAATCTTTATGATAGATTCAAGTATCACGGCTTAACAAATACTGCAATAAGTCACGTTAAGCCTCAGGTTGAGGGGTGGCTTCTAGATTATGAAGATGCCTATTATAAAAGATGTGAACAGGCTGTTGAAGGCTACTCCCATGTGAAAAAGTCATCCCTCAAACACCGAATTGACGTATGTAAGTCTATGTTAGAAGACATGGAAAGAATTAAGTCAGCTTCTAAGGCTACTAGGACTATTAAGATTAGTAAACCTAAAGCGGCTGATAAACAAGTCTCTAAGATGCAATACAAAAAAGAAGATAACGACTTTAAGATCGTGTCAATACATCCAATACAAATTATTGGTAAGAGAAGACTATACACGTTTAACACAAAACACAGAGAGCTCAATATGTTCTATACTGACGATCCAAAAGGATTTCAAGTATCAGGTTCAACTTTAAAAAGGTTTGACAAAGAGCAATCTATAAAGATTAGGTTGAGAAAACCTAATGACATTCTACCTTTGGTACTGAACAAAACTCCTATTCAACTCCAAAAAGAGCTATCAGCTCTTAAAACAAAAGTTCAAGTACCAAATGGTAGAATCAATAACGATACAATATTATTAAGGGTTTTAGACAAATGAAGTTAGAAGATCAATTTTTAACTAAGTCTAAATTTACAAAGCTTATCGAAAAAACGGTAGCCGAACTTAAGATTCCATACATGGATGCTATCATCAAGGTGTGTGAAAACAACGATATCGAAATGGATGATGTAAGAAAATTTGTATCACCTGTTATCAAAGATAAGCTTGAGGCAGAAGCAATGGAACTAAACTTGTTACCAAAGAAGAATTCTATTGATGAGTCTTTATTTAAATAATGTATATATAATTAATATACTTCAGTCAATATTTCAGCAATAAGGAGACAATACGATGTCATTTGAAACTTTAAAGCGCAATCGAGGCGCGAACATTTCCAAAATAGTACAAGCCGCTCAAGCCACTAATACTGGCGAAACAAAGTCATATGTTGACGAGCGTATTTGGAAGCCAACTGTCGATAAGGCAGGTAATGGTTATGCTGTACTTAGATTTCTCCCTGGTAAAGATGGAGAGATTCCTTTCGTAAGATACTGGGA
>CEUJ01037273.1_pt1 | contig 11584 bp, 13 predicted proteins | sample 361531 | NCBI WGS metagenome assembly CEUJ01 (sample SAMEA2622842, study PRJEB7988) | marine metagenome | biome: marine biome (ENVO:00000447); feature: marine epipelagic mixed layer (ENVO:xxxxxxxxx); material: "saline water (ENVO:00002010), including plankton (ENVO:xxxxxxxx)" | depth 140 m | reverse complement strand
ACGGCACTAGCATCTGACCATGGTATAAATTTTCCAATATAACCACCCTCTGGAATTCCATAAGCTAAATTATAACCTACCAACCAGAACATAATTCCTGCAATAGAGAATAACCCTATATTTTTGGCGCAAATAACCGATACACTTTTTGATGTAACCATTCCTGATTCTAACATAGCGAATCCAGCTGCCATAAACATTACTAAGAACCCACAAATTAAGAATAATAGTGTGTTAAATATAAAACCTACTTCTGCTGAAACAGTTGTTTCTGCCATCCCTGCACTACTCATGTTTAATAAAAAAATTAAACTAATAAGCGGCGCACTTATTTTTTTAAATAATTTATTCATAAAACCTCCCATGATTTATGAGCCCTTATATTTTTTTATTTTTTTTATAACTAACGTTTATTGAGAAAAAGTGCTATGCAGTATCTGCATATAGAAACAGCCTTAATGCAAAATACATTAAGGCTGTAAAAAAATATTATCTATTAAAAACTTCTTTTAAAGCTTTCGCAGGTAAAAATTTAACTTTTTGTGATGCTGCAATTTGAATTTGCTCACCAGTCCTTGGGTTTCTTCCTACTCTTGCTTTTCTTTTAGCTACTTTATAAGTTCCAAATCCTGCAATCTTCACTGAATCATCACCTTTTAAAGCATCCAAAATAGTATTGGTTATTGTATCGAAAGTCCTTTCAGCATCAGCTTTACTTAAATTCAATGCTCCTGAAAGCTTTACGATTAGTTGTTTTTTGTTCATTTTAGCTCCGGTTTTATTGGTTAAATCTATCTTTCAAAAAAACCCATATAAATCAACCTTTTTTTTAGTAGCCTCAAAAATTTAAGATACCATATATAGTAAAATATGAAAAATTTGTTGATTTTATTGAGTTTTTTTAAAATTCCAATTTTTTTTACCTTAACAATCCAATGTCTTTTAGATCATTAAAAGTTGTGAAAAACATTAAAGTTATCAGTAAAAACATACCGATTCGAAAAAAACTTTCTTGGGTTTTTTGCGAAAGTGGACGGCCTAAAACTTTTTCAAATGCATAAAACATTAAGTGTCCTCCATCAAGCATTGGAATAGGAAATAAGTTAACTAAACCAAGACTAATCGAAATGTAAGCCATCATGCTTATAAAAGCCAACACTCCAATGTCTGCAACTTGACCTGAAATTTTTGCAATACGAATTGGTCCTCCTAATTGAGATGTATCAGCTTTTCCAATAATCATTCCTCCAATATACTTAAGACTAGAAATACTGACAAAATAGACTTCTTTTACCGCATGCATAATTGCTTGAGTTGGACCTAATTTTACATGGTTAATTTTATTGTTATAAGCACCTAATTTTATACCAACTATTCTTCTTTTAGATACATTCCCAAGATTATCTTCACCCATAATGAAGTCAGGTTTAATTCTTAAGATTTTTTCATCAGAGAATCTTTTGACTTTAAAATCTAAGTACTCATTTGTAGAAACAGTTATAAACTTAGAAACATCCATTATACTTTCAACTTTGTTACCATCAATTTCTAGAATGATATCATTTTCTTTAAGGCCCCCAATCATTGCTGGACTTTCCTTTTGAACTTCTTCAATAACTGCAGGAGTAAAATCTTTTCCAATAAATGTATATATTGAAAAAAAAATTACTAAAGCCAACAAAAAATTTGCTAATGGTCCGCCAAAAACAATTAAAGATCTTTGATATAATGGTTTTAACGTAAATAATTTCTTTTGATCTTCCTCACTATATTTTTCTAAAATTTCTTTTTGATCCGTTTGAGAATAAACATTCCTATCACCAAAAAATTTTACATAACCCCCTAAAGGAATCCAGCAGATTTTCCACCTGGTGCCAGATTTATCATTCCAACCAATAATCTCTCTTCCAAAACCAATTGAAAAATCTGTTATACCTACACCATATTTTTTAGCAAAATAATAATGCCCATATTCATGAATAAATACAACTATTAAAATTAAAATAATAAAAGGAATAATGTATGAAAGCATAATAATTAATTATTTGAATATATTTGTATTCTCATACTTCTAAATATTTATTTTTTGAATTAATGACGCACTGTTATTAGTTGGTTTATTTACATCTTTTGAAATTTTATGAAAAGTTAAGCTAGGTTTTTGACATTGTTTTAAAAAATTTGAGCCTGACAATTCCAAATTTAAATAACGATTAACATCTGCCTTGTTAAGTATTACTGGCTGGCGATGGTGAATTTCTCCAATACTTTTTGATGCTTCCTCTGTAATTAAACAAAATTGATCATTTTCGTATATTCCAGCAAAAAAAATTGTTTTTTTATCTTCTCTAAAAAAGTAAAAAGGTGTTTTTTCTTTTACTTCTCTTTTCCATTCGTAAAAACCATCTGCAATGGCTACACATCGAAAATTTTTAATTAATTTTTTAAATGAAACTTTTTCATCTATTGTTTCTAATCTTGCGTTTATCAAAGCTTTGAAAGACTTTTCTTTTGCCCAACCTGGAACCAAACCCCATTTTAAATTTTCTAAAGTATTACCATTCTTATACTTTTTAATCACTGGTAGTTTTTGATATGGATGAGCGTTATAATTTTCAAAATCATCAATCTGAATTACTTTTTTAACTAATGAGGTGGTTTTTACAATAGGATTTGTAATTACATATCTTCCACACATTGTTAAATTATATCTTAAATTATTAGGATTAAAATTTTTAATTTTTGATGAAATCTATCCAGTTTTTTAATTCTATCATTCTTTGGTCATCGTTAGATTTATCAACTTCTTTTTTAATAAATTTTATGTGATTTTGAACTTCTTGATCATTTTTGAAAGCTTTTCTATTACTTATCAGTTTCTCTTTCCTAAATTCAATTAAACTAATCATTTTTTCGTAAGTTATTTCAGGATGATATTGTAAACCATAAATTTTAGAATTAGATGTTTCAAAATAAAGGCTTTGTATTTTATTGTTAATGTTTGAAGCCAAACAAATAGAGTTTTTTGGAAGCTTTGTAACTTCATCAAAATTAAATGCAGGTGTGTTAAAATTATTGGATTTATTTTTATAAATAGAATGTTTTACACCTACCTTGTTAATAATTATATCTTCAGAAATTCCAATATTAAAGTTATTTGCTTTTTTAACCTCACCTTCTGCAGCTGTTACTGCAACTTGTAAACCCCAACAAATAGCCAAAATATTTCTTACTTTTTTTTGACATTCTTTCATAAACTCTATTTGTTTTTTAATTTCTGGTGTATTGTTATAGATATTTAGACTGCTTCCTCCCCAAATTAACCCATCATATGTATGAAGTTTACTTATAATCCTACTAATATTTTGATCAGATGATGGATTTATCACCTCATAATTAATTTCTGAGGTAAAGTAATTAAGACTTTCTTTTAAGCTTTCAGTGTGTGTTTTTATTCCTGCCTTTGAAAAGCTATCATTTTCCTCTTTAGGATTTCCCTCAACAATTAATATTTTAAGATTGTTCATAAATTAAAATAATTCTCCAGATATACTATGTTGATACATAAGCTTCATATCACTTTCGTTTAATTTTTTTGGATTTCCGTTTGTGGACGGATCTTTAAATGCCATTGATGATAATCGATCTAATTGTAATTCTTTTTCTTCAATCACATCTGTTATTTTATGCGGAATATTTAATTTTTTTCTTAAACACAATATAGCATCAATAAATCCCTCAAAGGATGTATCTTTAAGCTCTAAATATTCACAAAGTTTTATTATCTTCTCTTGGATAGAGTCTTTATTGAAAGTAAGAACGTAAGGCATAAAAATTGCATTTGATAATCCATGATGTAAATTATTTAATGCATTTACAGGATGACTTAAAGAATGAATTGCCCCTAAACCTTTCTGAAAAGCAGTTGATCCCATACTAGCTGCTGTCAACATATTTAATCTTGCTTCAATATCAGATCCATCATCATAAGCTTTAGGCAACCATTTAAAAATAATTTTCATTCCCTCTAATGCTATACCATCGGCCATTGGATGAAATCCTACTGCACAATATGCCTCTAGATTATGAGCTAAAGCATCCATTCCTGTAGCTGCTGTCATTTCTTTTGGTAAACCTAATGTTAAGATTGGATCAAGAATTACAATTGAAGGTAAAAATTTTGGATGAAAGATTATATTTTTAACCCCAGTTTGTTCGTTAAGAATTACGGAAGCTCTTCCTGTTTCAGAGCCTGTTCCTGCGGTTGTTGGTACTGCAATTATTGGAGCAATATCATTTGAATTAGCTTTTGTCCAATTATCCCCCACATCTACAAAACTCCATATCGGTAAAGTTTGACCGATCATGAAAGCAATAGCTTTACCTACATCAAGCCCACTACCTCCGCCAAAAGCGATTACACCATCACACTGATTCTTTCTATAAAATTCTACTCCCTCAGTTACATTTGTACCTGTAGGATTACTTTTTACTTTAGAATAAATTTCAATATAAATTCCATTAATTTTTAGCTCACTAATTGTTTTTTTTACAATATCTGAATTAATTAAACCGCTATCAGTTACGAAAAGAGCTTTTTTAATATTTAAAGTTTTACAAGCAAAACCGAGATCTTTTACTCTATTTTCACCAACCCATATATTAGTCGGATAATTCCAATTATATTTTTGCATTTAGTGTTTTAATCTATTAATTAATTATAATTATATAAAGGTACAATTTTTTTAATAATCTTTAAGAATTTTATAATTAAATAAGTTCCTGATTAATTAGTTCTTTTATTTGTTTTATCATTATTTTTGAAGACTCCATAGCGGGATAAATATCTTGAACTTTCTCGTAGCTTTCAATTGCTTTTTCATAATTTTTTAGTTTAATATTTACTAGCCCCTGTCCCGCGAGAGCTCCAAAATGTCTTGTTTCTAAACTTAAAACTTTATCTATATCCTTTTGAGAACCTTCATAATCACCTATTATATATAAAACTGTTGCCCTTTTATTCCATGCTTCTGCCCAGTTTGGATCTTTATTAATAATCTCAGTAAAAATTTCTACTGCCTGAATTAATTGGTTATTCTTTACAAAATTTGATCCTTCATTCAATCTTTCGGTCAATTTTTGATCATAAGGATGTGTGCTCCATATTTTCCATATTTTTTTTTCTATTCCAAACGTTAAGCTTAAGTTCTTAACCTTAAGCTCTTTAAATAATTTATTTAACTCAATTTCTCTTTCATTGGCAATTAGATTGTTTTGACATGGAAAAATTAAGAATAAAATTAATAAAATTTTAAGTTTCATAAATTAAGGATATATATCAAATTTTCTGTAATAAAAATCTTTATTAATTAAAAATTTTATTAAGAATAAACCTTCCATGTCTTTTTGGAGAATAGTATTCTTCTAAGAGTTGTCTTCCACCTGCCGCAATTTTATATCTAAGCTCTTTATTTTTTAAATAAAAATCAATCTTTTCAATTAAATCATTATTATCTTGAAAAGAAATAAAGTGTTTACCATCTTCAAGTGGTATTGGTAATTCAATTTCATTTATTGATTTTTCACATATCATAAAAGAACAACTAGCTAAAATTTCTAAATGTCTAAACGTAAATTCACCTTTTCCTTCAAGAGCTAAATTAATTGTAGAATCGTATATAGTATCTAAATATTTTTTGTAAGGTAGAATAGAATTCTCAAGTCCCCCATAAAAGTTAAAGTTTCTTTTTTTTATCAATTCTATAATTTCAAATCTATTTTTTGAAGTTCCTTGCCCAGAAAAAAAAATATCATATTTAAATTTTTCATTTGGTTTTGAATTTCCAATTTCATTCCAATTAATAAATTCATCTTTTTTTGAAATTTCATAATTAACTAATGTGCAAGGAAGCATTGTGGTAAAATATTTTTTATTTGTTATATATTTACTCTTCTCTCTTTTTATAACGTAATCAAACTTATCGATTATTTCATCATTTATTTTACTATGCGCTCCATCCCTAGTATCTACAATTATTTTTTTTATATTAAATTTTTCTGATAATTTTATTAATTTAAGTTCTAAATTTTTATCATTTCTAAGATTTGTGAATTTCCAATTGATAAAAATTCCATCAAAAAACGGATTCAATAATTTAGAAAAAAATATACAAAAATTATAGGGTAATAGAAGTATTTTTGCATTTGTGTTTAGTGCTGACTCAATATAACCAGATGTATTATTTGTCAGTCTTTTACTAAAAAAAAAATTTTTAAATATTATATAAAGATCATATAAAAAACATTTTATTAGATTCATAAAACTTGTATGTTTAATTTTCTTAGAAACTGGAATGTATATTATTTTCATCAAATTTTTTAATATCACTAATTAACTTATTTTAAACACAGTTAAAAGATAGAGTATTATGTAATATTATAGCTAATAATTTATTATGTCATTTAGTGGCGTTATTTGACCAATATTAAAAATTAAAGCTTCATTTTGATTGTAACCATATTTAGATGCATTCTCTTTAAATCTAAGAGGAGGTTCAGTAATTGGCTCTAATGAAAGAACAAATGTACCCCAATGCATTCCAATAACTTTTTTACTCCTTAGATCTCTTGCTATCTCAAGTGCTTCCTCAGGATTTGTATGAAAAGTAGATTTATCTTTGTAAGGCATTATTGGATAAAAATTATATGCACCAATGTTTATTAACGTTAGATCAATCGGACCATATCTAGAACCTAGTTCTTTATAAATATTTCCAATGCCAGTATCACATGCAAATAATATCTTTTTATTGTTGTACTCGATGAGAAAATTTCCCCACAAAGTTTTGTTAGTATCTGTTAAACTCCTTTTTGACCAGTGGACTGCTGGAAGAAAAGTGATTTTCATTTTATCGTTTATTGTAACTTGGTCATACCAATCCATCTCTTGGACATTTTTATATCCATTATTTGTAAAATATTTGCTTAATTTCAAAGGAACCAAGACTTTTGCTTTCTTAAATGGAAACCTTCTAATTGTCATCATATCTTGATGATCGTAATGATTATGTGTTAATAAAAATAAATCTATAGGAGGGATCTCTTTAAGAGTTAAAGCAGGTTTCGTGTATCTTTTTGGGCCAAATAATAAAGGGCCAGCATTTTTAGAAAAAATTGGATCAGTAATAATTGTTATATCTCCTAATTTGATCAAGAAAGTAGCATGTCCAATCCAGGCAATGTAATCATTATTTTTATTTTTTCGTAAATCATTTAAGACTATATTTTTATCAACCACGTAATCTTTTGGAAAAAACATATCTAATTTTTTTTTTTCTTGATTGAAAATTTTAAATGACCACTTAAAATTTTCATTTCTTTTAGGTGATCCCTCTGGATTTCTAAATGTGCCATCCGGTAAATGATGATAAATTTTTTTTTCCATAGCTACTGATACACAATCTAATGAAAAAACCAATATCAAAAAATATAGAATCTTATTCATTCAGATTTCACTGTTTAAGTTATATCTTGTCAAATTTTATTATCTTTTTTTCTAGGGTTATTAAATAAAATTCAGTTTTTAATTTTGGAAATTTTTTTTTGATAATCTTTTTTAATATAAAAAAAGATTCCTTATGTATTTTAAATTCATTTGAAAAATTAATCTTTTCTTTACTAATAGCGATCTTGACTGCGCCACAATCAATATGATTCATAATAATTAATTTTTGAATTTTATGTAATACAATTGATGATTTTAAATTATCAAAAAAAGTTGGATGCCACTTTTTAAATTTTTTATGAGTTACTCCAACGGCTGCGCCTGCAATGTTAAACAAACTATATTTACCAGATAATTTTTTTTTTTTAAGGAAATTAAAAACAAAAGGTTGAAATCTTGGATCAATACAGGAAAGTACCATTGCTTTAAATTTTGTTTTCATAAAACTTTAATTATTTAAAATTTTATATTCAAAATTTTGTGTGTCTTCATTAATTTGTAATAACTTTGCGCCATTTTTTAGATGAAATTTAGTTGCCATTTCAGTTATTGGAGACAATGTAACTAATCTATTTAGATGATTTGATTTTTTTATTTTCTTAAAAACTTCTTTTACTATCAATTTACCACCGCCCTTTTTTTTGGACCAAACTGTATAGGCTATTGCTATTTGACCTACATTTTGATCTCTCATCGCACTTTGTAAAAAGGCGTCATGACTGAATTTATCTAATTCTTCAACTGACTTGGGAATTTTATTTGTATAGGCAAAGCACATTACCGCATGAATTTCTCCTTTATATTTCACCCCATAAATTTTTCTTCCGTAATTAGTTCTAAATATATTATCAAGCTGAGGTCTAATTGGATCTTCTTCAGTATTACACTCTTTGAGCTCAACTAATTCAGCTCCTTTTATCCAATCAAAAAAATTATCAATATTTTTATTAATAATTTGGCGATTTTTTCTGATTCTTGCTTTTATTCTGGTCTGAAATCTTTTAGTTTTATTTAAAATCATGGAATAAGAATAGAATAATTATTATATTTTACTAATAATAAGTGGTCACTAAAGCTATGCTAATGTCGCATAATAGCATAAAATTCTTATTTATTATACCAATTGTCCATTAGTTTTGATATTATATAAACATGAACAGTCTAAAAAATTGGATGAGAGAGAGTGCCAATATTCTTTTTGACGACAGCAAGAATGATTTGAGAGCTTTACCTAAATCTGTGCGGTTACAGATCTTATTAGTATTAAGCTTTATATGGACAACTGTATTTAGTCTCTATGTATTTTCTTATACAACTTTTGCTTTTGGTTGGGCTGGTCTCTATATTGCTCACATAGGTCTAATTTTTGCTGTTTACACAACTTTTAAACAATTTCATAGAGCAGAAGAAAAGTCTGCAAGTGTTTTTAGGACAAAAAATTTTGATCCATTTAAGATAATGTCAATTTTTTTTGTAATAGTTTTTATGTTTGTTTTTTCAAAAGGAATCGAAGTTTTGAATTCTAATAATTCATATCATATAGAATATGATGGGCCTGACAAAACTCCAGAAGAAAAATGGTTACCATTTACTAAAAAGAAAAATTGATTGTGAAAGATTTAATTAAAAATTTACAACTTGGATTGTTAATAATAATATTAATAAGTACAGTTGTTGCTGTCTTTATTGAAATCTATAGTATGTATCAACTCAAAACTGTAACTCTAGCGGACTTATTATTGATGTTTCTTTATCTAGAAGTCATGGCGATGGTCAGAGTTTTCTGGGAGGAGCAATCTATAAGTATAACATTACCATTATTAATCGCTATTACTGCATTATCAAGATTTATTATTCTTCAAGGAAAAGAGATGGATCCCTCAGCATTAGTATATGAGTCAGGAGCAATACTGCTTATAGCTATTGCAATAGTTGTTATGAGACTCAGACACAGTAAAAAACTAGGATTACAATCTAAGGAATAGTCAATTTTTATATTTATCTTGAATTAGAAAGTTTAACTTATCCTGTTAATAAAAGTTAAATATTAATTACTTAATAGCACAAGTACTAGTATCAAAACTATAATTAGCAAGCTTACAATCACATAATTTAATCTTATATTTAATTTTTTTTCTATAAAATTTGAAATTTTTTCCCAAAATAAAACAATTAGAAAAATAATAATTGCTGGTAAAATATATTTAATCATCTTTTATTAATTATTATCGCTAACATAAACTGACACGCCTCTTGTATTAATATCAACATCAAACTTTTTATGTAATGGTGGAAAAGCTCTTTGAGAACAATCTAATCTGTCACATGTTCTACAGGAAACACCAATGGGAATTTCAGTTTTTTTGTCTGAAATATCTAAGTTTTCAGTATATACAAATTCTTTTGCATACTTTGCTTCACAACCTAAACCAATTGATAAGATACTTTTAGATTGTCCATATCTACCAACACCTTTTTCAACTGTTTTGGCAATACAAACATATTTCTCTCCATTAGTCATTTTACTAACAGCTGCTTGAATTACTCCAGGTCTTGTAAAGGCAGAATAAACATTCCATCTTGGACAAGCTCCACCATATCTTGGAATCTCAATACCGGACAGTGAAAATCTCTTAGAAATATTTCCAGCCATATCAACTCTTAAAAAATGAAAAGGTATTCCAGGTAATTTTGAGTCTTGCAAACATGTCACCCTGTGAGCTACTTGCTCAAAAGATGTTGCAAATGTATTTTGTAAAAGTTGTAAATCATATTTAAGTTTTTTGCATTCAGCATGAAAAAGCTTATATGGCATTAAAATTGCAGCACCAGAATAATTAAGTAAAGCAACTTGTGTTAGTCTTTTTGATTCTTCAGATGGAAATTTAAACTTTGATAAATAATCATCAATAATTTCAATAGCACCCTCTTGAGCAATTTGAGCTGCGGCATGTAATTTTTTTGTTTCCAGTGAATTATAATCGCTCAACAAAAGTTCTTTTTTTTTTCTATTAAAAACTTTTGAAAAAGGTTTTTTTTCTTCTGGAATAATATCTTTGACAGTAATTGAATACTCTTTTTTAAGAAAATCACAAAGAGCTACATAACGGGTTCTATTGTTTTTTTGAACTTTTTCAAAAATTGAATTAGCAAAGTCCTCAAGCTTTGGAAAATAATTTTTATTTTCTTGTAAAAAATCTGAAATTACCTCACCTGGAAAAGATGTTTTTCTACTGTCAATAATCTTTCCAGAAATATTCTCAACTCTATTTATAATTTCATGATCCTTTTGTTTAAAATTATCACCTAATTTTATTAGTGCTTTTGCAATTTTTGGATTTGTATTTACTAAATCTTTAACCTCTGGACCTAAAATATCTAAATCCTCAAACAATTGATCATCTAAAAGATTTGAGATATCATTTTCTAAATTAATATCACTTTTACTTGTAAGATCTGAAAGGTCTACTCTTAGCTCCTTGCTAATCTTAATTAATAAATTACCATCTATTTTTCTTTTACTACTCTCAATTAAATTCAAATAACTTGGAGAAATATTTAATTGTTCAGCAAATTTATTTGCTTGAAGACCTAGCTGTCTTCTAAAAGCCTTAATTTTTGGACCTATCTTTAAATCTAATTTATTGATATTTTTACCCTTGGAAAAATTTGAAATTGCTAATTTTGAATTATTAAGATCAATATCATTTTCATTTTTCAAATCTGACAATTCAATTCTAAGTTCTTGGCAAATTCTTAGCAAAAGTTGAGCGTCAATACTTCTTTTTCCACTCTCAATTAAATTCAAATAACTTGGTGAGATAGACAATTGTTCAGCTAATTTTTTAGCCTGAAGACCCAATTTCTTTCTAAATCCTTTTATTTTTTCGCCAATATTCTGTTTTTTTTGCATATTTGTAAATTTTGTAAATTTTAATTTACAAAAAATAAACTTAATTTACAAGTAAAATGAACATTTTTTATAGATTTTGTAAATCTTGTAAATTATAAAATATTCATGAATGATAAAATTAAAAACAGTGAAAATGAGGCTCAAATCATAAAACATGAGGATTTAGC
>CEUJ01178917.1_pt1 | contig 11585 bp, 10 predicted proteins | sample 361531 | NCBI WGS metagenome assembly CEUJ01 (sample SAMEA2622842, study PRJEB7988) | marine metagenome | biome: marine biome (ENVO:00000447); feature: marine epipelagic mixed layer (ENVO:xxxxxxxxx); material: "saline water (ENVO:00002010), including plankton (ENVO:xxxxxxxx)" | depth 140 m | reverse complement strand
ACACAATTTATGGATATCAAGACATTAAAGATGATGAAATTATTGGATTAAAATCAACTTCTATTAAATTTAAAAAAAATCCTTATTTTTTTTTACATATATGCTACTCAATTTTTATAACATCTTTAATACTAATAGGATTTTTGGCTAAAATGAATATATTTTATTTTTTGTTTTTAACATTTATCATCTTTCAACTATTTTATTTACAACTTAAAAAACTTGATATTGATATTGCATCTAATTGCTTAAAAACTTTTCAATCTAATAATTTTTTAGGGTTTTTAGTATTTATTAATCTAATTATTGGGAAATTTTAATGAATAATAAACAAATCTTTTCAAGATTATATAAAGATTATACTAAAAGATATTTAGATAAGATTTTACTTTCTGTTTTTTTTTCAATAATTCTAGCTGGAAGTACTTCTTCTGTAGCCTATTTGCTGGATCCTGCTATTAAAGAGCTTTTTATAAACAAATCTGAAAATTTAATTTTTATTATTCCATCTCTTATTATTTTAGCCTTTATTCTGAAGGGAGGATCACTTTATTTAGCAAAAGTAATTATGATAAATGTTTCTGAGGAAGTTAGAAAAAATATTCAAACTGATATGTTTGCCTCTTTGATAAAAGCAGACACTCAACTCGTTGACAACAAACATTCAGGGAAATTTATCGGGAATTTGTTAAATGATGTAAATATGATTGTAAATTTAATAAGCACTGCAATTTTAAATTTATTTAAAGACTCTCTAACATTAATAGGTCTGTTAACAGTTATGTTTTATCAAAACTGGAAACTCTCACTTGTTGCTATAGCAATGATACCTTTGGCAAGCGCAACAGCAAAAGTATTAGGAAAAAGAATAGGAAAAGTTTCAAATCAACAAATGCAGAGACATGGTACGCTTACATCCTACTTAATAGAAATTTTTAAAAATCATAAGTTAATAAAGATATTTCAAAAAGAAGAATATGAAAAAAATAGAGCAGATGAATTTATTGAAACTTTAAAAGAGTCTAATAGAAAAATTAATATTGTTTTTGTGAGAGCCTCTCCCATCATGGAAAGCCTTACTGGCATAATGATTGCATTGATTATATTTATTTCAGCAAAATTAATAATGAAGGGTGAGCTTGAAGTTAGCAATTTTTTTTCATTTTTAGCAGCAATGATGTTGGCTTATCAGCCAGTGAGATCATTGGCAACTTTAAATATAGCTATTCAACAAGGTTTGACAGGAGCAAGAAAAGTTTTACCTATCATTGATGAAAATAATGAGATCGTTGACTCTTTGGATGCTAAAACACTTAATATTAAAAAGGGTGAAATTAAATTTGAGAATGTTCAATTTAGTTATTCATCAAATGAGCGTCAAATTCTTGGTGATATAAATTTAAACATTCCTGGTGAAAAGATGACAGCATTAGTTGGTCTTAGCGGTGCAGGAAAATCAACAATAATTAACTTAATTCCTCGATTTTACAATATTAAAAGTGGAGATATTAAGATAGATAATCAATCAATTTATAGCTCAACTATTCACTCATTAAGAAAAAATATTTCATTTGTTGGACAAGACACAACATTATTTGATGATACTATAAAAAAAAATATTGCCTATGCCAACTTAGATGCTTCTGATGATGAAATTATTAAGTCAGCAAAATTTTCTTATGCAGATGAATTTATAAATTCATTACCAAATAAATATGATACTTTGATTGGTGAAAATGGCGTAAGATTATCAGGAGGAGAAAAGCAGAGATTGTCCATAGCAAGAGCAATTTTGAAAAAAAGTCCAATAATCTTATTAGATGAGGCCACATCATCTCTAGACGCAGAAACAGAAAATAAAATTCAAGATGCAATTAATTATTTAACAAAGGACAGAACAACAATAGTGATAGCTCACAGACTCTCTACTATTTTAAATTCTGATAAAATTTATGTAATTGACAAAGGACAGGTTATTGGAGAAGGAAATCATAAAGAGTTATTAATTACTTCTAAAGAGTACAAAAACTTTTATGAGAAACAGATTAAAAAAGAATAATGCTATTTATCTATAGATTTCTTATAAATGTTATTTTTATTTTATCTCCCTTAATAATAATAATTAGGTTATTAAAAAAAAAAGAGGATTTTCAAAGGTTCAGTGAAAAATTATGTTTTTTTTCTAAAAAAAGGAAGGGAGGGAAAGTCATTTGGTTTCATGGTGCAAGTGTTGGAGAGTTAAAAAGTATAATACCTATTCTAGAAAAGCTTAAAAAAAACAAAAAAGTGAGTCAAATTCTCATCACATCCAATACATTGAGTTCCTCAAAAATTATAGATAAACTCAAAATAAAAAAAATTACCCACCAATTTTTCCCAATAGATACTAATTTTTACTCAAGAAAATTTATCAATTACTGGAAACCTTCAACAGTTTTTTTTATAGACTCTGAGATTTGGCCAAATATGCTCACTAATTTAAATCAGAAGGGTATACCAACAATTCTTTTAAATGGAAGAATTACTAAAAAAACTTTTTTAAGATGGAAACAATTTAATTTTTTTTCAAAAAAAATTTTTTCAAATTTTGATTTGTGTTTATCATCTGACAAATTATCTAAAAATTATCTTAAAAAACTTGGTGCAAAAAATGTTAAATATATTGGTAATCTCAAATTTTCTCAATCTATTGATGAGGAAATTAAGGATGAAAAAAAAATGAAAAAATTTTTTTTTAAAAAAAAAATATGGTGTGCGTCAAGTACTCATAGCTCAGAAGAAATTTTTTGCGGAAAAGTACATATAGAATTAAAAAAAAAATACAAAAATTTATTAACTATTATTATACCCAGACATATAGAGCGAGTTAGTTCAATCAAATCAGATTTATTAAGATTAAACCTCAAAGTTCAAACTCTTGAATCCAAACAAAAACTACATAAAAATTCTGACATATTTGTAGTTGACACTTATGGTCAAACCAAAGTTTTTTATAGTATTTGCAAAGACGTATTTTTAGGTGGATCGTTAATTAATCATGGTGGTCAAAATCCTTTGGAAGCTGCTAGATATGGTTGTAATATACTTCATGGTTCAAATATATCAAATTTTATTGAAATATATAAATTCTTAAGAAAGAATAATATGTCGAAAAAGGTTTCCTCTTTTAAAGAAGTTGTGAACATATTAAATAAATCATTTATTAAAAAAAAAGATACAAAAAAGATACAAAAAAAATTGCATCTTATTGGTAAAAAAATTTTAAATAATACAATCAAAGAAATAAGAATATTTGCAAAAAATGAAATTTAAAAAGCCAAAATTTTGGGATTTCAATAAACCAAACTTATTATCTTTTTTATTGCTACCATTTACATTGCCATTCTTGATCAGTAATTTTTTTTTAAATAAAAAATCAAAAAAAAAATTTGAAAAAATAAAATCCATATGTGTTGGCAATATATATGTTGGTGGGACAGGTAAAACACCGTCAGTTATTGAACTTTTTAATATTTTAAAAAAACATAATTTTCGAGTTTCCACAGGAAAGAAGTATTATTCTGATCAGCTAGATGAACAGTCAATACTTAAAAAAAAAACTGATTTAATTTGTGCTAATTCTCGAGAAAAAATTATAGAAATTGCTATACAAAATAACCAGGAAGTCCTTATTTTTGACGATGGTTTACAAGACAAACAAATTTCTTATAATATTAAAATTGCCTGTTTTAAGGGGCAAAATTGGATTGGTAATGGAAATTTAATACCATCTGGTCCATTAAGAGAAAAAATTTCAAGTTTAAGAAAATTTGATGCAATATTTTTAAAACACGCAGAAAGTAAAAAAAGTCAAATATTAGAAATTGTTAAAAATATTAATCCTAAAATTGAAATTTTTTTTACATCTTATGAAGTAATTAATTTAGAAAAATTTGATAATTCAAAAGATTATTTAATCTTTTCTGGAATAGGCAATCCTGAAGATTTTCGTTACACTTTGATGAAAAAAAATTTTAATATAGTAAATGAAATTACATTTCCAGATCATCATAATTATAGAAAGATTGATATTGATCAAATAAAGTTAAAGGCAAAAAAATTAAATGCAAAAATAGTTACTACTGAAAAAGATTACATCAAAATAGCTGATGATGATAAAAAAAATATTGATTTTGTAGAGGTTTGTTTGAAGATAGAGGATGAAGAAAAATTAATCAATTTTTTAAAAAAAAATTTTTATGAAAAACCTTAAGTATTTTTTTCAATTTATCATTATAATTTTTTTTATGATGATTTTTAAAATTCTAGGTCTAAAAATTTCATCCTTTTTTTCTGGAAAAATCTTTACTACTTTAGGACCCATATTCAGGTCAAACAAATTAAGTCAACATAATTTAAAGATTGCGTTTCCTGATTTAACTGATTTACAGAGAAGTGAAATTATAAAAAAGATGTGGTTTAACTATGGAAGAATATTGGCAGAATATCTTTTTATAAAAAAGTTAAAGAACTCTAAAAAGTTGGAAGCTGAAAATCTATATATATTGGAAAACATAAAAAAAAACTCAGAACCTGTTATCTTTATTTCAGGACACTTTAATAACTTTGAATTAATGGCGATGCAAATTCAAAAATCTGGTATTGACCTCGCTGCAATCTACAGACCATTAAATAACAAGTTTCTCAACCCAATAATGGAAAAGATCAGAAAAAATCATATTTGTAAGAAACAAATTAAAAAAGGAAGAGCTGGCACTAAAGAAATTTTGCAGCACTTCAAATTAGGTACCTCAATAGCTTTAATGATTGACCAAAGAGTTTCTGAAGGAATAAAATCAAATTTTTTTGATAAGGAAGCTTTGACAACCACTATTCCTGCACAATTTGCTAAAAAGTATAATGCTAAAATTGTTCCAGTTTATATTGAGCGGACTACTAATAATAATTTTAAATTAAAATTTTATGAACCTATAAATTTCTCAGAAAAGGAAACAGTAGAGTCTATAACTTTATTTTTGAATAAAATTCTGGAAGAGATGATTGCTAAAAATCCAGAACAATGGATCTGGACACATAATAGATGGAAATAATTTTTAAGCCTCTCTTTTCTTTGATGCCTCAATATATGAAAAATAAGGTTCTTGCAGCTCTACATTCCAATATGTAAGTTTATCTAAGGAAATTTTTTTACCTGATACTGCACAAACAACATGGTCTCCAAGTTGTAATACCTCAAAATTATTAGGTAAATATTTCAATTTTGCTAATTTTTTTAACATTTTTAGTTTATATATTGTTATATGAAAGTTGGAATAATAGGAAGTGGTGGTAGAGAGCATGCAATATGCTTAGCATTAAAAAAATCAAATAAAATAAAGAAAATTTACTGTTTTCCAGGTAATGCAGGGACTAAATCAATAGCTGAAAACATAAATTTGGATACTAGTAATTTTACTGAGCTTAAAAATTTTATTACCCAAAAAAAAATTGAAATTATTGTTGTTGGTCCAGAAAAGCCCTTGGTTGAGGGAATTGAGGATTTTCTTACTCAAAATAACATAAAAGTATTTGGTCCAAATAAACTTGCAGCTAAATTAGAGGGATCAAAAATTTTCACAAAAAAAATATGTGAAAAATATAAGATACCTACCGCAAAATTTGGAATTTTCGATAATGAAAAGAAAGCTTTGAATTTTTTTGAAAAATGTAATTACCCAATTGTAGTAAAGGCTGACGGTTTGGCTTCTGGAAAAGGAGTTTATATATGTGAAAACAAGGCTGAGTCAAAATTAGCAATTGGTGAAATTTTTGGAGGAAAATTCGGTTTATCAAAAAATGTTTTAGTAGAAGAATATCTGAGAGGTGAAGAGATGAGTTTTTTTATTATCTCAGATGGGAAATCATATAAATTTTTTGGAACTGCCCAAGATCACAAAAGAGTAAACGAGGGAGATAAAGGCAAAAACACTGGCGGAATGGGCGCATATTCTCCTTCAAGACTTGAAAATGAAAATCTTAACACAAAAATTCTGAACAAAATTATTCATCCAACATTAAAGGCTTTAAAAGATCTAAATACATATTTTAGAGGTTTTTTATATGCTGGCCTTATGATTGTAGATAATGAGCCATTTTTAATTGAATATAATGTCAGAATGGGTGACCCAGAATGTCAGACAATTCTACCAAAACTTAAAACTGATTTTGGATCTGTGGTTGAGGCATGTGTTAATGAAAAATTAGATACTCTAGAGTTAGAATGGAGCCAAGATAAAAGTCTTTGTATAGTTCTTTGCTCAAAAGGATATCCGGAAGAATATAAGAATAATATTGAAATAAAAAATTTAGATAAAGTAATATCAAATGAAGATGAGTTTATTTTTCATGCAGGTACAAAGGAAAATAATCTGAGAATTTTTTCAAATGGGGGAAGAGTTTTGAATTTTGTAATCAAATCAAATGAATTTAAAGATTGTAGAGATCGGGCAATTAATTTGATTAACCAAATAAAGTGGGATAATGGTTTCTATAGAAAAGATATTGGATATAAAGTTATTGAATAATGAGAATTATAAGTGGAAATTTAAAAGGAAAAAAAATTTCACTTCCAAAAGATAAAAACACAAGACCATTAAGGGATATGGTAAAAGAGTCTATTTTTAATTTAATTCAACATTCAAAAAAAATAAATTTCAGTATAGAAAACTCAAAAGTCTTAGATCTATTTTCTGGCTCAGGTTCATTTGGCTTAGAATGTATCTCAAGAGGTGCTAATTTTGTTATCTTTGTAGAAAATTATAAGGATATATTACAAATATTAAAAAAAAATCTTAATTCTTTAAAAATTGAAAATAAATTCAAAATTTACGAACAAGATTGTTTTAAATTTTTTCAATTAAATAAAAATTTAAATCAAAGATTTAATATCATTTTTATGGATCCTCCTTATAAAGAGAAAAATATAAATCTCTTGATAAAGGAAATTTTAGATCATAGAATTCTTGAAAAATCTGGCGTATTTATTGTTCATAGACACAAAAGTGATAAAACTGAAATTTCAAAAGATATTAAAATTTTAGATGAAAGAATTTATGGAATTTCAAGAATTATAATTGGAACCAGTATTAAATAAAAAAATTTTTAGTTTCTTTTTTTATTAATTCTACTGAAGGCTGGTCGAAAGGATTCACTTTCATTGCTTTGCCAAGTAAGATCGTTTCTAATATAAAAAAAGTAAATAATTGTCCAAGGGTTGTTTCATCCCTCTTATCAAGCAGGAAACTTCTATAAGGAATTTTACTTTTATCAAAAACTTTTTGGGTTGCCATAAATTGTGCAAATTTAATATCATTGATGGATTTTTTTTTAAGAAATTTATGAGAATTTAACAAATTTTGATTATTTATTTTTTTTGAAATTTTTTCCTTTACAAAAAAAAATGTAAAAAAATTATTTTTCAGCCCAGATAGATAAAGTTGCATTAAACTATGATTATCTTTTGGCATATTAGATATGATTGGCAATATGCCCTTATTTTTCTTACCTAAACTTTCAGCCATCAGTTGTTGATACCAAAAAAATAGCTCTGATGACTTTTCATCATAATTTAAAACAATTGAATTGGTTTTCTTTTTTCTTTCAAAATCCAATATGTTTGAAACATTTTTTAAAAGGGATTTTGTAAATTTTTTATTCTTAATCAAATCGTTAAATTGTCGAAATTTTTTGGGATTAAGGCCCATTAAGTCTGCAGGTAACATTCCAACTTCAGAAAGGACCGAATATCTTCCACCTATAAAATTATTGTGTTCAACTATATCAGACTTTAATTTGCCCGCTAATCTTAACAAATAACTATCTTTTTTTTCTGTTATAAAAATATTTTTAGAATTTTTTTTTAGAATAATATTTGAATTAGTTATTGTTTCTAATGTATTTCCTGATTTAGAAATAATCAAATTTAACTTTTTTCTTTTATCAAGATTTTGAATTTTTTGAGCTTCAAGATTATCTATAAATGTAAATTTTTTTTTAATTTTATGTTTTAAAAAACTAAATATTGACGAAGATCCTAGTATAGAACCTCCCATACCAATTACATTAATGTCCAAATATTTCTTATATTTTGAAATTATAACTTTACTACTATAAGAGTCTTTATACGTACTTTTTAAAGAATTTAATAAGTTATTTTCATCATCTAAAACTTTTTTAAAGATTCTTATAATTTTAAAATTTGTTTTTTTACCTTTAAATTTTCTGAAATAAATGGTGTCTGTAATTTTCATTTATTTTTGATTTTTTCTAAGACAGAATTTTCAATTTTTTTGGTAGCATCTGAAATTTCTTCACTGATATTATTATCAGTTTTAACATTTAAAAGATCTTTAATTTCACTAGACTTTGATATTTCACTTATATCATTTTGGTTATCTGGATTTGGTAGGTCTCCATAGCTTGGCGGTAGTACTAAAGGGTTTTTTTTCTCAACTAAAAATTCATCTGCATTTGTTCTTTTTTTTCCTGTTAAACCATCTTTTGCAGCCTGACAAGAGGCCAACAAAAACATCATAAAAAAAATTAAAAATAATCTATACATAAATATCTTTTTTAAAAAATTCTAAATATATTAATAATATCACACCTAAAGATATAAATATATCAGCTACATTAAATATAAACCAATGAAAATTTTTTATATGGAAATCTATAAAATCTGGAACTGCTGAGTAAAATAATCTATCAAAAATGTTCCCTAAAGATCCTCCAAATATCATCATAAATGCAAGTCTCTCTATTTTTTTAGTCTTCAGTAACATCCAAAGAATAACAAAGGTGATTAAAATAATTAATGTGGTAAAAAAATTATAATAAATTTTTTCATCAAAAGAAAATAACCCAAAAGCAATTCCATTGTTCCAAATTAAATTTAAATTTAAAAAAGAGGTAAGGTTAACACTTGTTATACCTAATTCTTCTGATGCATAAATCATTAAAAATTTAGTAATTCTATCAATAAAAAAAATACTAATTATAAAAAAAAAATTCAAAAAAAATCTTTTTTTGATCATTTAATTTCCATGTCTTAGACAGGGCTCTTCACTAATTTTCCAACATACTGGACATTTATTTCCACGAGCTTTGACTGTTTTAACGTCTACTTCATTATTATCATTTTTGTCTATTTCTGCCGAAGATGTTATGCAAAGTTCAGCAAAATCTACTCCTTCTGTAATCTTTATTTTTTGACTATCTAGTTTAATAAATATTGCAGCCTCTAGACTTGATCCGATTTCCTTATTTGCTCTCTTTTCTTCAATACTTAAATTACATAAATCTCTTATTTTTAAAAGTTGAAGCCATTTCTTATTCAGTTCGGAATTTTCAAATTTTTTAGGAATGTCTATAAATTTTTCTAAATGAATACTTTCCTTTTTTTTTGAAATAAGTTGATAAATTTCCTCAGTTGTAAAAGATAAAATTGGAGCAAACCACTTTAATAAAGAATCTAAAATTATATTTAGAACTAACAAAGTTGATTTTCTTTTTTCAGAATTTTTATCATCGCAATATAATATATCTTTTCTAATATCAAAATAAAAAGCTGACAAATCTACAGTGCAAAAATTTAATAGCTCTTTATAAAGATTGTGAAAATCATAATTTTTAAAATGACTTTTAAAATCTAAATCTATTGAATAAATTTTATGAAGCATAAATTGTTCTAATTCTGGTAATTTTTTTGGATTTAAATTTTTTAAATCTAAGTTTTCAAAAGAATCATTTAAATTTCCAAGTAAATATCTAAATGTATTTCTTATTTTTCTGTAAGATTCTGAATGTTGATCTAAAATAGAATAGTCTATTCTTAAATCTTCTGCGTAATTAGAAGATGCTACCCATATTCTTAATATATCAGCTCCATATTTTTTAAGTATATCCTCTGGTGCAATCACATTTCCCAATGATTTTGACATTTTCAAACCCTTGCCATCTACAACGAACCCATGGGAAAGAATAGATTCAAATGGTGCTTTACCTCTTGTTCCACATGACTCCAGCAATGATGAGTGAAACCAGCCTCTATGCTGATCTGAACCTTCTAAATACATAGATGCAGGCCATTTTAAATCCTTTCTTTTTTCTAATACAAAAGAATGTGTTGACCCACTATCAAACCATACTTCAACAATATCACTAAGCTTTTCAAAATCTTCTGATCTATATTTATTACCAAGAAACTTTTGAGGATCGTCTGAAAACCAACAGTCAGAGCCTTCCTTCTCATAGATTTTTGCAATATTTTCAAAAACATTTTCATCTACTAAAATTTCTTTAGTCTTTTTATTAATAAAAATAGGTAACGGTACTCCCCAAACTCTTTGTCTTGAAACACACCAATCAGGCCTTGTTTCTATCATTGATTTTAATCTCTCTTTACCTTTGCTAGGATAAAAAGTTGTTTCATCAATCGCTTTTAGTGCTTTATCCCTCAATTTATGGCTTTCCATAGAAATAAACCATTGGGGTGTCGCTCTATGAACTAAGGGAGCCTTAGATCTCCAAGAATGAGGATAAGAATGGGTTAGCTCACCATTTGATAAGAGTTTTTTTTGATCTTTCAATTTTTCAATTACAATAGGATTAGATTTAAAAATATGTATTCCTTCAAATAAGGATACATTCTTTGTGTATTTTCCATCACCATCTACTGTTTCAATAGCTTTAATTCCATTATTTAAACAAAGATTAAAATCATCTGGACCATGACTTGGTGCACAATGAACAATTCCAGTTCCTTGTTCAGTTGTTACAAAACGTGCCTCTAACATGGGTATATCGTAGTCGTATCCTAGTTCAAAAAAAGGATGTTTACATATAGTTTCTTTAAAGTCTTTTCCCTTAAATTTTTTTAGATTTTTGAAATCTTTAATTCCACAATTTTTTACAACAGTTTCTAATAATACATCTGAAATAACAATTTTTTTATTTTTAAAATCACCATTATCTTTTATTTCAATTAATGAATAATCTAAGCTCTCATTGTAAGCTAAGGCTCTATTTGCAGGAATGGTCCATGGTGTTGTTGTCCATATTATTATAAAACTTTCTTTGAGCTCCTTTATACTCGAAGATTTGACAGGAAATGCAGCGTAAATAGTATCTGATTTATGATCTTTGTATTCTACCTCTGCATCTGCTAATGCTGTTTTTTCAACAGTAGACCACAAAACAGGCTTAAAGCCTCTATACAAACTTCCTTCTTTTAAAAATTTTCCTAACTCTCTAACAATTTGAGCTTCAGCATCGTAGCTCATTGTAGAATAATAGTTATCCCAGTCCCCTACCACTCCTAACCTTTTGAATTGGTCTTTATGAACCTCTATCCATTTTTCTGCAAATGTTCTGCATTCTTTTCTAAATTCAACAATTGGAATATCATTTTTATTTTTTTTATTCTTCTTATACTGTTCTTCAATCTTCCATTCTATAGGTAAACCATGACAATCCCAACCTGGAACATACACTGAATCCTTACCGTCCATTTGATGAAATTTTACAATTATATCTTTTAAAATTTTATT
>CEUJ01165878.1_pt1 | contig 11699 bp, 10 predicted proteins | sample 361531 | NCBI WGS metagenome assembly CEUJ01 (sample SAMEA2622842, study PRJEB7988) | marine metagenome | biome: marine biome (ENVO:00000447); feature: marine epipelagic mixed layer (ENVO:xxxxxxxxx); material: "saline water (ENVO:00002010), including plankton (ENVO:xxxxxxxx)" | depth 140 m | reverse complement strand
AGTTTGAAGGAATTTACACAAAATTCAAAGATTTGAGCAAAAATTAATTTTATTTTTTTCTTTAGTTATAAGTATAGTAAGATATATCTGAAATATCTCCATGTTGTCTTACATTTATAAAAAATTAGTAATAGACTTTTCTAAGTTAACGCTTTCAATAATAATTACGATAGTATTTTTTTCATTATATCAGGCAAAAAACTTTAATTTAGATGCTTCATCTGATGCACTTTTATTAGAGGGCGATAAAGATTTAAAGTATCTCAGAGAGGTAAATGAAAGATATGGATCTAAAGAATTTTTAGTTCTAACATACACTCCAGTTTCAAGTTTTAAAAAAAAAGAAACAATTCTTAATTTACAGTTATTAAAGTCGAAAATAGAGAAATTAACTTGGGTTGATAGCGTAATAACTGTAATCGATGTTCCCCTTTTAAAAAGTACAGATGAAAATTTAATGGATAGGTTAAAGAATTATAAAACGTTAGCATACCCCGAGATAGATAGAGAAAGAGGTTTTGATGAAATAATAAATAGTCCAATTTATAAAAATTATGTAATTAGCGAAGATGGAAAAACATCAGGAATAGTCGTTTATTTAAAAAAAGACGAGAGATTAGCTGAGTATATAAAAGTTAAAAACAAATACTTTTATCAATTGAATGATACTGGTCTCTCAAAAGACGAAAAGGTAAATTATAAAAATTTTCTTAAAGAATATGAAGAATATAAAAATTTATATAATATTAGAAATCATCAAAATATTTCTGAAATAAGGGATGTAATCAACAAATACGGTGAAAACGCGAAAATACATTTAGGCGGAATTCCAATGATAGCAGATGATATGATGAGCTTTATAAAGAGCGATATAATAGTTTTTGGAATTGGAGTATTTATTTTTATAGTTATAACTCTTTGGTTCATTTTTAGAAATTTAAAATGGGTATTAATGCCTCTGCTGGGGTGTGCAACTTCAGTGGTAATCATGATAGGATTATTAGGTTTTATTGGATGGAAAGTTACAGTTATCTCCTCTAATTTTATTGCCTTGATGCTTATACTTAATATGGCAATGAATATTCATGTTACTGTTAGATTCTTGCAACTTAGAAAAGAATTTCCAAATTATTCAAAAGAAGAAACGATTTTAGATGCAAGCAAAAAAATGATGCTTCCAATTCTTTATACTGTTTTGACTACAATTTGCGCATTTCTCTCATTAATTTTTAGTGGAATTAAGCCAATTATTGATTTTGGGTGGATGATGACTCTAGGTCTGATTGTTTCAATATTGGTAACTTTTTTTTTAATACCAACTTTGTTAAATATTTTTTCTACAGAAAATGAGATCAATGTAAAAGATACAGAAAAATCTTTAATTACATCGATGCTAGGTTCAGTTGCAAAAAAAAATAGTATTTTTATATTTTTTACGACTTCTGTAATAATTGTGGCAAGTGTAATTGGTATTACAAAGTTAGAAGTCGAGAATAGTTTTATAAACTATTTCAATAAAGAAACTGAAATTTACAAAGGGATGAAAAAAATTGATGATGAACTAGGAGGAACAACTCCATTGGACATTATTTTAAAATTTCCTTCAAAAAAAGTAACTAGTAAAGATGATGATGAATTTTCCGAATGGGAAGAAGATAATGAAAATGACGATGACAAATCAAAATATTGGTTTACGAGGGACAAAATGGATAAAATATTAATTGTCCATGACTATTTAGACTCTTTACCGGAAATAGGCAAGGTATTATCTTTTGGTTCTATTTTAAGAGTAGCGGAGGATTTAAATCAAAAAAAATTGCAAAGTTTAGAAATTGCTGTTCTCTATAGTAAGATACCTAGTGAAATTAAAAAAGAGATAATTTCCCCTTATATATCAGTTGAAAAAGATGAGGCTAGAATAAATGTAAGAATAAAAGACTCTCAAGAAAATTTAAGAAGAAATGATCTTATTAAAAAAATAAACTCTGATATCAATCAAAAATTAGGCTTTGAAAAAGATGAGTTTAAATTAACTGGTGTATTAATTTTATTTAATAATTTGTTACAAAGTTTATTTAAATCGCAAATTTTAACTTTAGGAATTGTGATTTTAGGAATTTTTGGAATGTTTTTTATTTTATTTAGAAATATAACTTTATCTTTAATCGGGGTAGTGCCAAACTTTTTAGCAGCTTTCTTTATACTTGGGATAATTGGATTAATGAAAATTCCTTTAGATATGATGACAATTACAATTGCTGCAATTACTATTGGCATAGCAGTCGATAATAGCATCCATTATATCTATAGATTTAAAGAAGAATTTAAAAAAATAAAAAATTACGAAAAAACTTTAGACAGGTGCCATAATACCGTTGGTATAGCCATTCTTAATACTTCAATAACCATTGTTTTTGGTTTTTCCATTCTTGTTTTGTCAAATTTTATTCCTACAATTTACTTCGGGGTATTCACAGGTATTGCTATGCTTTTGGCTATGATTTCTGTTCTCACATTGCTTCCAAAATTATTATTAATTTATAAGCCATTTAATATTAACGATTAAAAAATTATATGTTTTCAGAAATTTTTGAGAGTTTTTTTAGTTTTTTAAATGTGTTTGATATAATCGTTTTTTCAATTATTTTTTTCTTTGTTATTCAATGTTTTTTAAATGGCTTTTCTTTAAGTTTAATCTCGTTTATGAAATGGATAATTTCTATGATCTCCACAATAATTTTGGTTCCAAAACTTCAACCTAGAGTTAGTGATTATATTGAGTCTGATTTTATAAATAGTGTAGGTCTCGGGGCAGCAATATTCATTTTTACTCTTTTTATTGTTATAGTAATCGGTAAAACCATTGGTAAAACGGTCAAGTGGACTGGTGTTGGCTCAATCGATAAGTCTTTTGGATTATTATTTGGTTTTTTTAAAGGCTACATAGTTGCGGTGTGTATATTTTCAATATTAAATTGGTTTTATCCTTACAAAAATTGGGGTATATCAGTTGAGAAAGCTATTTCATTTAACTTTATAAAAAATGGAAGTGAAATTTTGATTGAGGAATTCCCTTCAAATGAAGACTTCATTGATACGAAAGAAAAAATTGAAAAAATTTGATTCAGATAAATTGAGAGAAGAGTGCGGTGTATTTGGAATATCAAATCACAAAGATGCAGCAGCTTTGGTTGCTCTCGGGTTGCATGCACTTCAACATAGAGGTCAAGAAGGTTGTGGTATAGTATCCTTTGACGGTAAAAATTATCATTCTGAAAAAAGACAAGGATTAGTGGGTGATCATTTTACTGACCCTGATACTTTAAAAAAGTTGCCTGGTTCTTTCGCAATTGGGCATAATAGATATTCAACGACTGGGGGTACATCTTTAAGAAATATTCAACCTTTTTTTGCTGACTTGCATATGGGTGGTTTAAGTATTGCGCATAATGGTAATTTGACGAATGCACTTATTTTACGAGAGTCACTTGTAAAAGATGGTGCAATTTTTAGAACAACAACGGATACCGAAACAATAGTTCAATTAGTAGCAAAATCTAAAAGAAAAAAATTTATTGACAAATTAATTGATGCTCTCTTTCAAATTCATGGAGGTTATTCGTTAGTTTTAATGACAAATAAAAAGCTTGTTGGCGTTAGAGATCCTTTTGGTATAAGACCTTTAATAATTGGAAAATTAAAAAATTCATATATTTTTGCCTCTGAAACATGTGCTCTGGATATTGTAGGAGCAACTTTTATTAGAGAAGTTGATAATGGTGAAATAGTAATTGTAGAGGATGAACAATTAAAAAGCGTAAAACCTTTTCCCAAACAAAAATCTCGGCCATGTGTATTTGAATATATTTATTTTGCAAGACCAGACAGTATTATTAACGGAAAATGTTCATACGAATATAGAAAACAACTTGGTGCTGAATTAGCTAAAGAAACTGATCTAAAAGCTGATTTAGTTGTTCCAGTCCCGGACTCTGGGGTGCCTGCAGCTTTAGGTTACGCGGAATATTCCAAAAAAAAATTTGAGTTGGGATTAATTAGAAATCATTATGTTGGAAGAACTTTTATTGAACCTTCACAAAATATTAGAAGTTTAGGAGTTAAGTTAAAACTTAGTTCAACAAAAACAATAGTTAATAACAAAAGTATTATCTTAATTGATGACTCGTTAGTAAGAGGAACTACGTGTCTGAAGATTGTAAAAATGCTTTATGAAGCTGGAGCAAAAGAAGTTCATGTAAGAATAGCATGCCCAGAGATTAAATACCCAGATTTTTATGGAGTAGATATGCCAACAAAACAAGAATTGCTTGCGCATGAAAAAAATTTAAAAGAAATGAGTAATTACATCAAAGCGAAGAGTTTAAAATTTTTAAGCATAGAAGGCTTGTATAGAGCTTTAACTGGTGGTGCCAGAAACAATTCATATCCACAATTTAGTGATCATTACTTCACTGGTGATTACCCTATAAAACCAACTGACAACATTGAAGGTTTGAGAATAAAACAATTATCGTTACTTAGTGGTAAATCTAATAATTAATTTAAAACTAAAAGTTTATTTTTCTGGTCTAAATAAAATATGGAATTATTGATAAATATCGGAGTTGAATGAATTTTAGATGGTAGCTTTCTTACCTCTTCAAGTTCACCAATAATATTAAAAATTACAAGGTAGTTATTTTTTAAAAAAATAAATATTTTGTTATTGACTAAAAAAATACTTTGCGGCTCTACTTTCTTTTTCTTTAAATTTAAAAATTCTGCAATTTTTCGATTAATATCATAAGAATAGACAATTTTTTTGTTTTTTAGATTAAGACAAATTAGAAAATTATTTTTAGTAATCAAAAATAAATGACTGTTATTTAAAATTGGTTTTACACTAGAAATAAAATTTTTTTTATATAATAATGAACCGCTCTTTTCGTCAAAGATATAAGTAAAATTATTTGATGATGTGACTAATTTGCCTTTATCATTAATGATTTCTTTTCCTATAAATAAATTACTTGGATTTAAATCTAAAGATTGATTAATATTTATAAACCATTCAACACTCATCATGTTAATATTTATTGAATAAAGTGATCCATAAGTATTTAAAAAGAATAGGTTGTTCTTAGATATTGATAAATTGTTAATAAATTCATTCTTAACTAATGTCTCTTCCGTAGGTATTTTTTTTATTAAATCTCCATTGGTTTTATTAAAAAAAAATAAATCATTGTTTTGATTGGCTGCTATTAGTTTATTTTGATATAATTTTAAATTAGAGCGGAAAGGAATTTTATAATTTTTAGCCCATATTACTTTATCCTTTTTATAATTAATAGCGTATAAATAACCTAAATTATCAGAAACAAAAATTATGTTATTTGCAACCAAAAAATTAATTTTCTTTTTAATTTTTTTAAATTTATTTTTATAGAAGTTATATTTTCTTATAATTCTTTTTTCGTTTATTGAAAAAATAAATAAGTTACCGCCATCATCACCTAATATTATATTGTCATTTTCGTATAATTTATATTTATTTATATTGTATTTTGAAAATTTTTTACTTTTAAAAATTAATTTATTTAAATTTTCATATTTGAAATTTTCGTAATTATTTGAATTATTGTAGTATATATCATTCCATTTTTTATTAACTATATTTTTTGAGAGATCAATTAAGTAATTTTTTTTTATTTCAATTTTTTCATTAAAAAAATCTTTAGTTGTAGATAATTTTTTAAAATCTTTAAAAACACTATCTTTTTTTTGTATGTCATTTTCGTTTTGCCATATACCTGATTTATTATCAAAAGAACAATGTTGTAAAATAATAAAAAGAAATAAAAACTTTAAAATATTCATTATAAAACTTTTTTAGTTTTTAATTATGTCTTGTGCCAAAGATTTGATGCTTGAGTTGCTACTTATTAAATAATTCAAAATTTTTTCTCCCTCACTTTTATTATTATTTTTGATAAGAAATAAAGCTTTTTTAAAAATAATTAAATCTTTTTGATCTTTAGACTTTTCTACTTTTTCAACTATTTCAAATAAATTCAGAACCTTTTTTTCTTCTTTAATAAGATTTTTTTCAATTAAAATATTTAAAGCCAATTTTGAATAAAATTTATTTTTACTCAAAACTATTTTTTCAAGAATCTTTTTCGACTCATCTTTTTCATTAGATGATAATAATATTCCAGCTTTCAAAAATTGTTCCGAAATCTCACTATTTTTTTTCTCATTCAAGATGTTTAAAAAGATAATTAAAAAAATACCTAAAATAATAATGCTAATAAACAAAATTATTTTTGTCTTATGTTTATTTAATAAAAAGAGAAAATAGTTCTTCTCATGCTTATGATCTAATTCTTTATCCATGTAAAAAGTTTTTTTTTGATGGGAATTGATTGTTTTTCACATCTCTAGCATATTTTTTTACAGCATTTCTAATAATTTTATCTAAAAACACATATTTTTTTACAAATTTTGGGTAAAAACCACTTAAACCAAGCATGTCATCTGTTACAAGTATTTGTCCGTCACAATTATTAGACGAGCCAATTCCAATTGTAGGTATCTGAAGGATTTTTGTTATTAATTTTGATGAGTTTGGTGAAATGCATTCTAAAACTATTGAGAATGCCCCAGCTCTTTGAATAAGTTCTGCCTCTTTCAATAATTTTTTTGTCTTACGTTTTGTATTTCCTTCAATTTTAAATTTTCTTTTAAATTGAGGAGTAAAACCTATATGACCCATAACAGGAATGTTATTTTTTACTAATGTTTCAATAATTTCAAAATTTTTATTATTACTCTCTAATTTTACTGCATCGCACTTAGTTAACCTCATTATAGTTTTAGCGTTCTTTTTTGCAATTTTTTTATTTGTATAAGTTCCTTTGGGCATATCTACAACTAATAAAGAATTTTTAATACCTTTTTCTACACTTAAAGTATGCTGGATAATATTTGTTAAACTCATTGTATGAGTATTTTTTAATCCATACAAGACATTCGCCATTGAGTCACCAACTAAAATTATGTCACAATACTTATCTAAAATTTTTGCTATACTCTCCGAGTAAGCTGTAAGACATACTATTTTTGATTTTTTTTTTTTTAAAAGAATTTTTTTTATTTTTTTGTTCATCAAAAACCTTTACTCTAATTCAATTGTACTTGGAGGCTTAGAACTTATATCATATACTACCCTATTTATACCTTTAACATTATTAATGATTTTATTAGAAATTTTATCCAAAAAATCTTTGGGAAAACTAAAATAATCAGCTGTCATTCCATCTTCAGAAGTCACAGCTCTTAATAAACAAGTATACTCATATGTCCTTGAGTCCCCCATGACCCCAACAGTTTTTATTGGAAGAAGTGCAGCGTACGCTTGCCAAATTTTATGGTAAAGATTATTATTATTTAATTCATTTAAAAAAATATGATCTGCTTCTTGTAATATTTTTATTTTTTCTATGGTTATTTTTCCAATTATTCGTATACCTAAACCGGGCCCAGGAAATGGATGTTTATAACAAATTTTTCTTGTGAGTCCCAATGAATTACCTAATACTCTTACCTCATCTTTAAAAAATTCTTTTAAAGGTTCGATTAATTTTAAATTCATTTTTTTCGGCAATCCTCCAACGTTATGGTGTGATTTAATTTTGGAAGTTTTACTACCTGTTGACGATCTGCTTTCAATCACATCTGGATAAAGAGTTCCTTGAGCTAAAAATCTAACATTTTTGTATTTTTTTGACTCTTTTTCAAAAATTTTTATAAATAAATTACCAATAATTTTTCTTTTTTTTTCTGGGTCAATAACATTCTTTAGTTTTTTCAAAAAAATACGTGAAGCATTTATTATTTTAATATTTAAATTATATTTTTTTTTAAAAATGTTGTAAGTATATTTAAATTCATTTTTTCTCATTAGACCAGTATCCACCATGATACAAATCAGATTTTTTTTTATCGCTCTATTAATTATGAGTGCAACAACACTGCTATCAACGCCCCCAGATAAAGCACAGATCACCTTTGTTTTTTTCACAGTTCTTCTTATTTCTTCAATTAATCTATTTTTTTGATTTCTGACATTCCATTTTTTTTTTAATTTGCAAATATGAAACAAAAAATTTTTAAATATCTCTTTTCCATTATCTGTATGAGTGACTTCTGGGTGGAATTGTACTCCATAAATATTTTTTTTTCTATTTTCTATAATCGTCAATTTTGAGTCTTTTGTAAAAGCAATAGTTTTAAAATTTTCTGGTAGTTTAACAACAGCATCTTCATGACTCATCCAAACACCTATTTTTGATTTGAAAAAATTTTTAGTAAGTAAGGAACTTTTCTTTTTGTAAATAAATGCTCTTCCAAATTCTCTCCTTTTTTTGGAAGGTTTTATTTTTCCGCCAAATAGTTTTGCAATTAATTGTAAACCATAACAGATTCCAAGCACTGGTATTTTTTTTTCAAATAAATATTTCGGGATTTTTTGGTATTTATCTTTTGTTACTGTTGAAGGTCCTCCTGAGAGAATAATTCCTTTTATATTATTGAAGTTTTTAATCTTAAGCACACCTTTAGGTGTCACTACCTCAGAATAAACTCCTAGATCTCTTACTCGTCTCGCAATTAATTTTGTAACTTGTGAACCAAAATCAATAATTAATATTATTTCGTTATTGTTTTGAAAATGCATTTACTTTTTTAATAAATTTTCAATTTCTAATTTTAATTTTTGACTTTCGTCACAGAGCTTTTTACATAAATTTGTTAACCGTTCGTTTAGTTCTTTACTTTTTTTGTAGTCAGAAGTCTCTAGTTTTAGCTTTGCTAGATTATAAATAGCTTCCTCATTTTTTGGATTAAGTAAAATTACAGTTTTTAAATTTTGCTCCTCAAGGTCTTTTTTATTAAGGTTTCTAAATATTTTAGATAAATATAAGTACGATTTTTCACTCTTCGGGTTGAAAACTATATCTTGTTCAAATTTAAATTTTGCTTTTTCAAATTGCTTCACTTTATAAAAATTTAACCCTTCGTTAAAAAATTGCGTATTTGCCCAAAGGAAGTTTGGGGAAAGAATAAATATTAAAGCTAGTGTTAATTTTTTTAATTTCATAATTTATAATTAATTGTTTTTTGTGTCATTTCAACACTATGTACCATACTTTCATAAAATCCAGCTTTCGTAATCTTAATGAACTTAGCGTTCTTTTTAATTTGATTAAGATCGCTTGCTCCAATATATCCCATTGAAGAACGAAGTCCGCCTTGTAATTGATAGATAATTTTTGAAACATTTCCTTTATACTCCACTCTCCCCTCGACGCCTTCTGGAACATATTTTGATTTATCCTTAAAATTTCTTTGAGAATACCTATTTGCAGAACCAGACGACATTGCTCCAATCGATCCCATGCCTCTATATTGTTTGTAAAATTTACCATTAATTTTAAATTTTTTTCCAGGGCTTTCCTCGGTTCCAGCAAAAATTGATCCCATCATTATGGCATCTGCTCCTGCTGCAAGAGCCTTTGCAATATCACCTGAAAATTTTATTCCTCCATCAGAAATAATTTTGATTTTTTTATTTTTAAGTGCTTTTTTAACATTCATTATTGCAGATATCTGTGGTACTCCAATCCCTGAAACCATTCTTGTGGTACATATCGAACCAGGACCAATCCCAACTTTTATTATGTCGGCTCCAGAATTGTATAGTTTTTTTGCGGCGTCCCCTGTAGCAATATTTCCTACACATATTGGAATTTTGTTATTTATTTTTTTTAGTTTTAGAAGTGTTTTTAATACTTTCTCACTATGACCATGTGCTGTGTCAATTACAATTAAATCACATCCATTATTTATAAGAGATCTTGCTCTATCCACATCTTTATTTGTTGTTCCAACTGCAGCACCTACAAATAATTTTTTTTTCTTAACTTTGATTATTTCCTTTGTTTGATCTTTAATTTTGAGGTTGCGATGTATAATGCCAATACCACCCTCTTTAGCAATAGCTATTGCCATTTTGGACTCTGTGACAGTGTCCATCGCAGATGATAAGAATGGTACCTTTAAATTAATTTTTTTTGTTAATTGTAATGTAATATTAGTTTCCGAGGGCAAGATGTTTGAGTACTGCGGAAGTAAAAGTACATCGTCAAAAGTTAGAGATTCTTTTATTGATACCATATAAACTTATAAACAATTTTTAAATTTTATAAAGTCTTTAATATTTTGCAATGTAAATAAGTTTCTTTTGACTGGTCTCTACTTGACTCAGGCTTAAAAAAATTTACGTCTTTAAATAATGATTTTGCTAAGTTTTTTACCTCTATAAAATCTTCTCCCATAAACACTTTGGAAACTAAAACTCCTTTATTTTTAAGTATTTTACTAGAAAAATTTAGAACCTCTGAACACAACTGATTTGTTCTGATAGAATCGAGAGCTTTATTACCTGTAGTATCAGCAGCCATATCAGATATTATGACGTCTATATTCTCATTAAAATAATCAATAATCTTTGTTTTGGTTTTTATATCGAAAATATCACTCATTAAAAAATCTACATTTGGAATAGGTTCCATTTTTTTTAGATCAATTGAAAGTATTTTCCCAGATTTTATAAATTTACTAGCAATTTGTGACCAGCCTCCAGGAAAAGCTCCGAGATCAAGCAAATTTGTATTTTTTTTTAAAAATCGAAATTTATTGTTTAGCTCGATTAACTTAAAAGAAGCTCTTGATCTGTACCCTAGGATTTTTGACTTTTTAAAAAATTGATCTCTATGTTGTTTTATTTTCCAATTATTACTTTTCTTAACTTTCTTTGATCTTTTCATTATAAAATATCTTCATGGTCGTCTTCAGATATTTTTAGCATATTTTTCTTTTTTTGATTTTTAAAAATAAAAATACTCACTGGGATTGTAAGCAAGTAAATAGCACTAAATAATAAAAGTGTTTCAAATGTGTAAAATAAAAGAGCAATGAAAATTATTCCTGCTGTGAGAAGTAAAAAAACAGTACCTTTGGGGGAGATTGAAATTCTTTTAAAAGATAATGTTGGGACTTTGCTTACTAGTAGCAGGGCAATAAGGACTGTTAAATATGGTGTAAAACTTTTTACATCCAGATTTAAATTATAATTTGTTAATTCGTAAATAAGTGGTGTTAGTATAATTAGACCACCAGCGGGAGAGGGTACTCCTTCAAAAAAATTATTTTTCCATTCTTGTTTTTCATCAAATTTGGTTAAATTAAATCTTGCCAACCTTACAACACAACAGACAGAATAAATCAAAGCAATAGCCCAGCCAAGTTTTCCATAATTATTTAATTCCCAAAAATATAAAATTAATACTGGGGCTATGCCAAAGCTAACAAAATCAGTTAGAGAGTCTAGCTCTTTACCGAATTCGGAGGTCCCTTTAATTAATCTTGCAATTCTTCCATCTAGTGCATCTAGTATAGCAGCAAATAATATCAAGATAACAGCTAAGCTGAAATTTCCATCGATTGAAAATTTTATTGAACTTATGCCTAAGCATACTCCTCCTAAAGTAAGAATATTTGGCAGTAAATATCTTGTCTTTTTAGATGATACTAATTTAAATTTTTTATTTTGATCCATTATTCTGATGCAATTA
>CEUJ01044321.1_pt1 | contig 11705 bp, 9 predicted proteins | sample 361531 | NCBI WGS metagenome assembly CEUJ01 (sample SAMEA2622842, study PRJEB7988) | marine metagenome | biome: marine biome (ENVO:00000447); feature: marine epipelagic mixed layer (ENVO:xxxxxxxxx); material: "saline water (ENVO:00002010), including plankton (ENVO:xxxxxxxx)" | depth 140 m | reverse complement strand
GAATTTACACCTAAAATTTTCATTGACTTCTTCATTTAAATTAAATCCTCAATAAGATAATTGTTTATATTTTTTTTTGCCTGGTAATATGAGATTTTCTTTTTATACATTATTATAGCAATTCGAAGATTCCACTTTGATTCAATCAAAAATTTTTCTGATTGTTTTTTATTAACCTTTAAAATTAATGAAAGATTATTTATACATCTGGCCTTTAACTTATCAGTTGTAGGCCTAATATCTAGCATAAGACCATCTAATGACTTTCCGGCCATCAGCATAGCAGATGTAGTAATCATATTAAGTGCGATTTTAGTAACTGTTCCTGATTTTAATCTGGTTGAACCTGCTAATATTTCAGAACCCACATTCATTATAATATCTATATCAGAGATCTTCTTCTTCTGAGCATTACAAGTTAAAAAAATTGATTTAATTTTTTTTAACTTACAATAGTTTATGGCACTCAAAACATATTTTGATGTTCCACTTGCTGAAATTCCAATGACCAGATCACCTTTTGAAATTTTATTTTTTTTTAATTCGGCCTTTGATTTTTTTTCATCATCTTCAGCACCTTCTATTGATTTAGATAATGCTTTATTGCCTCCAGCCATCAGCCCAATAATTGAATTATTTCTGACTCCAAAAGTTGGCTTCATTTCTGTAGCTTCTATTACTCCAAGTCTTCCGCTTGTGCCTGCACCCAGAAAAAAAATTTTATTATTTGAAATATAGGTATTATAAAAGAGCTTTGTTGCATTAAAGATTTTTCTTTTGTTTTTTTTCAAAGTATTAAAAATGAAATTATGATCCTCAAGAAAGATATCAATAAAGTTATTTTGATTTAATAAATTACTCTTTTTATTAATTTTTTCTGTTACTAATTTATCGTATTTAACATTCATATATTGTAATTTTTAATATAATTTCGGTATTATAGCAAGATTTATAATGTTATCTTTGAAAAAAAATTTAATTAGAATAAAATATAATGAATCAAATGAAACAAATTAAACGAGCTTTAATAAGTGTATGGGATAAAACAGGTTTAGATTTATTAGCTAAACAACTCTCCGAGTGTGGAATTGAAATTATTTCAAGTGGTGGAACCGCAAAGTTTCTTAGAAATTCAGGTCTTGAAGTAAAAGATGTCTCAGAAATTACGGAATTTCCAGAAATGTTAGATGGAAGAGTAAAAACTTTACACCCAAAAATTCATGGTGGCATATTAGCAATTAGAGATAATAATTCTCATATTGAAGACTTAAAAAATAATAATATTGAATCTATTGATTTGGTAATAGTTAACTTTTATCCATTTGAAGAAACAATAAAAAAAGAAAATGTATCATTTCAAGAAACAATAGAAAATATTGATATAGGTGGACCTACTATAGTTCGAGCTGCCGCAAAAAATTTTCAAGATGTAGCTGTAATAGTTGATACTGAAGATTATAGTTTGTTAATATCTAAAATAAAAAATAATCAAATTCAAGTTGATCCCCAACTAAACTATGAATTAGCTAAAAAAGCCTTCTCATATGTATCAAATTATGACGCATCTATTTCAAATCACTTAGGAATTTTAAATATTGATAATTCAAAAAAATCTATGCCTGATACATTAACACTTCATTATACTAAAGCCTATGATTTAAGATATGGTGAGAATCCACATCAAAGTGCTTCTTTCTTTGTTCAAAATAATATAGATGATGCATGTGTTGCAAATTCAAAACAACTACAGGGCAAAGAGCTTTCTTTAAATAATATATATGATGCAGATTCATGTTATGAAACAGTGAAGGAATTTAGTGAAAATGCGTGTGTTATTGTTAAACACAATAATCCATGTGGTGCAGCGACTCATGAGAATCAATTACAAGCTTATATAGATGCAAGGGACTGTGACCCCGTAAGTGCTTTTGGTGGAATTGTAGCTTTTAATAAAAAAGTCACCAAAGAAGTTGCTGAAGAAATATCCAAAACATTTATTGAAGTTCTAATAGCCCCCAGTTATGAAGATTCTGCATTAGAAATTTTATCTTCTAAACAAAACTTAAGAGTATTACAATCACCAGAGCTTAAAAAATCAAAATCTAATTTAAAAGATATTAAAAAAGTTGTTGGAGGCGTATTATATCAAGATTCTGATAACACTTCAGATGAAGATTTTGATGATTTTAAAGTCGCTACAAAAGTAAAACCTTCCGATGAAGATATTCAAACTCTAAAACTAGCTTGGAAAATATGCAAAAATGTTAAATCAAATGCAATAGTATTTGCGAGAGACAACAAAACGGTTGGTATAGGTGCAGGACAAATGAATAGAGTTAATTCTGTGCAACTCGCAACTATAAAATCTAAAGAACATTTTGGAACTGAGGGTTCTGTTTTAGCCTCAGATGCTTTTTTTCCTTTTAGAGATGGTATTGATGAAGCCGCAAAAGCAGGTGTAAAAGCCATAGTTCAACCAGGTGGCTCTATTAGAGATGATGAAGTAATTGAAGCATGTGACGAGCATGGTATAGCTATGATTTTTGTAGGTGTTAGACACTTTAAACACTAATTATTAAGTATAATTTTTTTATTTTCTAAAAGTGTTCCCAAAGAAAACTTGTGCTGATTTACTGAGATATTATATTCTGCTAATGACTTATTATAATTTAATTCAGCCTCAATTAGGTCATTTTGAGCTTCTAAAACATCCACGGTTTTAGATAAACCTATTTCAAATCTTTCTTGTTCATTTGATAAAATTTCTTTTTGTAAATCAAGACCAATTTTCGCTGCTTCAATATTTTTCATATTTGTTATTACGTCTCTCCAAGAAGATCTAGCTTCAAGACTGACTTGATCTAATAACTGCTCAAGTTTTATAACGTCCATTTGCATTTTTGATTTTGCTGATTTGAGCTTTCCTTTTGCTTTATCATTTCCTAATGGAATATTAATTGATGCACCTATTTTCCAACTCAAATTATCTTGCGATTTTAGATTATCAATAGAATCTCTAAGGCCACTATCATATTTTGAATCTATTTGTGGTGGTCCGAGTATTGCACTAGAATATTTACTATTCTTGCTACCACCTAAACCGGCATAACCTAGAGAAGCTTCAAGGTTGAAATCGGGTAAAAGTTGGTTTTTGTAATACTTAATCATTTGCTTTGAACTTTTAATCTTTATTTTTTTTTGTCTAACCTCTGGCCTATTATTAAAAGCAATTATAGAAACTTCGGATAAATCCAAAATATTAAAATCATTCTTATCAATACTTCCTTCAATATTTATTTCTTCATCTAAAGGCATGGACATAGAAATTTTAAGTTTATCTAAAGCTAAATCATATTCATTTTCCGCCTTTATTAATTCAACTTGTCTAAAAGCAACAGCAGCTTTTGCTTGTAATAAGGAAATTTTAGGCAATGTTCCTGATTCAACTTCATATGAATTTTTTTGAACTAAATCTTTTGCTAAAAAAAGTGAGGAGCTAGCAAGTTCAATATTTTTCTTAGCTAATAATGCTAAATAGAATTTCTTTTTCACATCCAAAATAGTAGAAGAAATAATTTTTTCAAATTCTAATTTGGTAATTTTACTATTATTTTTCGACACAATAATTACTGAATTATTAACTTCAGATCCAAAATCTTTAAATATATTTTGAGAAAGGCCAACCTGAAAAAAAGATTCCCAACTAGGGCTCATAGCATTAGTTCCTAAATCTGATTCTGTCTTTCTCAATGTGAAAGGATTAATAAAGTATGATGTTCCTGTAGGAAGATAGCCATCAAGTCCGAATGTATAAGTTGTAATAGTTTCATTGATTTTATCATTACTAGCAAAAGCTGAAGTTGAAGGGTTTTTCATGTCCTCATATTCATAAGATACATTAAAATTAATGTCATATATTCCCTTTTCAGATCTCAAAGAACCTAGGGCATCGTCAATCTGTAATGAGCTGATTTTGATATTCTTATTGTTCAACAAAGAATAATTAATAGCAGAATCTAAATCTATAGAATATACATCTATCGAAAAAAGGAAAAAACTAATAAAAAAAAAGTTTTTCATATTAATAATTTATCAGATTATAAAAAAAAAGGGAGTCTTATTTCTAAGACTCCCTGTAATTAATTGATTAAATTAATTATTTTGAAGCTGCAGGAGCTTTAAAGAAGTCGTCAATAAAGATTAACAATCTTGTTTGGAAACCATATATTGATCCATCAGCATCTGCTCTAACCGCTGTACCATCAGCAGCGTCAGACATTGCATCTTTAAGACCATTACCAGCATCAATGTATGTACCGATTAATGAAAGCTCAACACCATCAACTAAGTTGTGGCTATAAATTGCTTCGTAAACTGTACCCCAGTAACCGCCAATATCTTGAATAGTAGCAGTACCGCCAGTGATATCTCCAGCAAAAGCTTGGTCATTAGTTTGTTCAGCCCATGCCATGACTACTTTTAAATTCATATTTGAATTTGCACCCATTGGCATATTAGCATCAACTTTGAAATATTCAGCGTTGATGATACTACCTTCTAAGCCATACAAACTAGGTATAACGTGTTTGAATAATAAGTTATCAACTTCATATGATGAGTTACCTCTAATAACAGCACCTTGATAGTCATTTGTGCCAGAAGTATATTCATCACCAGGTGATCTACCATACTCAAAACCTACATCAGAAACAGCGCCACCTAAATTATTGAAACGAAGTTGTGCTACGAAAACGTAGTTACTTTTATCAACATTTAAAGTGTCAGCTTTACCTGAGCTAGATTCAGGTTTTAAAGTACCAAAACCTCCAGCCCAATCAAGACCGAAGAATACATCAGAACCTGTATAAGTATAATATGCTTCATATAGTGTAAAGTTCATATCTAGGTTAGCTTCAGCACTTGCACCACCTAAGTTTTTCTGTCTAATTTTAGGGAAGTAGTAAACACCATAAACACTTTGTCCATTAGCAACAATTAAAGCTGCAGCAAGATAGTCTACAGTTTGACCTTGACCTTCAAACAGAGAAATAGGTTCGTCAGTTGTGGCATCATTATTGTTACCACCACCGCCGATGTAGTCAGATACTAATACTAAAGTAGTAGCACCTAGCGCTGTATCATAGCCTTTTAACCATAAAACACGATCAAGTTGGAAACCTTGATCATCATATGGGTTATGACCACCATTAGCATAAATTCCTAGACCAAAATCAAAAGGTTGTCTACCGACTCTTAAGAATCCATATTCACCTAAATTAATATCGGCCATAAGATACTTGACTTTAAACTCGCCATGATCTTCATCAATTGCATCTGTACCGTATAGTAAAGTACCATTAAATCTGTCAGATGTACTGATATCAGACATGACAACACCACCAGCATTATTTGTGGTAGCACCAAAAAGTCCGCCAGTCGCACCACCAGCAACAGCGTTACTTAAAACATCAACAGATGCTCTAATTGTTACGTTGTCACTTAAAACTAATTGTGGAGTAAGTCTAAGTGTCATATCTGCAAAGTGAATAGTTTCACCATCAGATGCAGTCAAATTAGAAACAGTACCACGGTTAGTTACTGAGTGCGGAGTAGCGTTTGTATACGTTCTCCAACGAAAACGCATAAAACTTGGAAATCCACCAAGACTTAATTCAACAGCAAATGAAGGAATTGCTAGTCCAAGTGAAAAAACCAATGCTAATACATATTTTGTAATACGCATATATCCTTACCTCCTATGTGTAAGATTAATCTAACAATATCGCATTTCGGCAAGTAAAGTCAAGGGTTTTGTTAAGTTTTGAAGAATTTTTTTTTCTAATCAAAATTTAACTAAAAAAAGCTTCTTTTTTTTACAAATCAAATATTTTTCCAGGATTCATAATATTGTTAGGATCTATCGCTTTTTTAAGCGTTTTCATCAGAAAAAGACCACTTTTATGTTCATTTTCGAGATATTTTTTCTTATTTAGACCAATTCCATGCTCACCAGTTGAAGTTCCGCCTAACTCTAAAGATTTTTCTACTAATTTATCACTAAAGTCTCTTATTTTAACTAAATCATCTTTATTTTCTGGGTCATAAAGTATTGTTACATGAAAATTACCATCTCCAACATGGCCCACAATAGGAGCTTTCAATCCATAATTTCTAATTTCATCCTCGGCAAATTTAATACATTCAACAAGATTTGTTATAGGTACACATGCATCAGTTGCGTAAACTCTCGCATTAGGTTTTAAAGATTTAACTGACCAATATACATCATGTCTTGCTTTCCAAAGCTCATTTCGTTTTTTTAAATCAGAGGAATAAAGTAAATCTTCACCACTATTATTTTTACAAATCTCAGAAACCAATTTTACAGTATCTAAGTTATTTGTTTCGCTACCATGAAATTCAAAAAATAGAGTCGGTTTAATTTTTAAATTTTCTAATTTTGAAAAATTTATACTAATTTCCATTTGATCTTTATTTAGCAATTCAACTCTTGCAACTTGAATCCCAAGTTGGACTAACTCTTTTACCGTATTAACAGCATCTTCCAAATTATTAAAATGACATAGGCCGCTTAATATATTTTCAGGAATTGGATGAAGCCTTAAATCAATTTCAGTAATAATTCCTAAAGTTCCTTCAGAGCCAATAAATAAATTTGTTAAATTATATCCGGCTGAAGTTTTTTTTGCTCTACTGCCAGTCGATACTATCTCTCCGTTAGGTAAAACAACCTTTAAACCTATTACGGAAGTTTTCATGGTTCCATATTTTACAGCCATAGTTCCCGAAGCAGATGTAGAACACATTCCCCCTATTGTTGCATCAGCCCCTGGGTCAATTGGAAAAAAAACTCCTTGATCTTTTAAATATTCATTCAACTTTAAACGTGTAACATATGCCTGAACCTTACAGTCAAAATCATTTGGATTAACAGATAAAATTTGATTCATATTTTCCATACTAATTGAGATTCCATTCTCAATTCCAACAACTTGCCCCTCAAGTGACGTGCCTGCACCAAACGGAACAACTGGTATTTTATATTTATTACAAATTTTTAATATTGAAGAAACTTCTTCTGTTGAATCAGGAAATAAAACGGCGCTGGGTAAAATCGGGTCAAAAACATCTTCACCTTTTGAATAATTTGATCTAACAACTTCAGCAACTGAAATTCTTTTACCCAAAATATCTTCAAAAAGACGGAATACTTCATCATTCATGATGAATATTATATACCTAAAAAAAATATAATTTAGATAATAGTTTATTCACCAGGAACTTGTTTTGCTTCTTCTTTATCTCCACCCATCCAAGATGGTCTTTCATCCCACTTTTGTGAGACCCATGAACAACTTTGAAGTGAAGCGGCAAAAATTGCAGTAAGAATAAATAATTTGATAAATTTCATAAAGTAAACTCCTTCGAAATGAATATAAAACATTTTATAAGAAATGGAAATAGATTATTAGAGGGCAGATTATGCCCTCCAATAATATTTTATCTAAAATTTCATTTGTGCTTGGAACATCCAGATTTCATCTTTTGCATCGTCACCTGTTTTTTCTTCTGTTAGCTCTGAATAGGTAGCTTGTAATTTAAGATTATGTCCAGCAAAGTATTTACCAAATCCATAAGAAATTTCTTCATGATTATCCCCTTTTGAATTTGTTGAATTATCACCTGTTGATTCATCCATAATAGAGTATCTATAACCAATCATCCAACCACTTGGTGTTGTATAAGATAATTGATATCGATGAAAATCTGTTGATGCTCTTCCAACTGCTGAATTTTCCTGGTCTTTACCAGTTAAAATTGAATAGTTATATTCAAAAGCAAATCCACTCATTTTAGCTCTAAAGTCATATGTCATGGCGCTAACATCAAAGTCAGTTGAAGCCGCTGTTGTTTGACCAGAATTATCAAAAGCTATTTCTAATTTATCAAGAATATCATCGAGCTTGCCTTTGACGAAATCGTCACCTGCATCATTTAGAATTTCATAGGCAGCATTAACAGTTAAATTGTTCCATTGAACATATGCCGCACCAAAGCCTACTTTTAAGTCACTTCCTTTTAAATCTCCTTGACTATATTTGTATTGCCCAAGAGGAGTTATATCAATTCTATAGGCATGAATATGATCATCAGTATTTCCATTTTGATTAAAATAAGATTCTGAATTATTTCCCCCTGTTCCGGTACCAAGATAATAAGCTATATTAATTTTATTTTTAACCGGACTAAAATCAAACTTAATTCCATGATCTCTCTCCCAGACATGTCTTTTAGATGATCTATCAACAAATTCAAGACCACTTGATGAAGCAAGTTCCTCAATATCAAATGGAATTTTCATTTGACCAAAAGTAATTTTGAACATTCCTTTTTTATATCCAAAAAAAGCGTCTTCAACTCCTAAGCCCGCATCTTTTGTTCCACCTGCAATCTCCTCACCATTTTTATCTGTATTAAAAACATATTTATAAAAGATATTCGGGCTGTAAGCATAGCCGGCAAATGTCATTTGTAATCTTCTAGTTCCAAATTCATTACCTCTACCGTCCTGAGGGTCATCACTTTTCACCCATGTGTCATAACGTGCTTGAATTCTCGCTCCAATTGAAAGTTTGAATTCACCTGGGGACTCAAAACTTAAACCCTTTCCAGCTTTCCAACTGATGTTAAAATCTTTAGCTTTTTTATTTAGATTAGTGCCCAAAGTATCACTTAGCTTTTGAACTGATGAACCTTCATCAATATTTGCTTTTCCATCTTCGTTTGAAAAAGATGTTTTAGTCAGTAAAAGACCAGTTAGTAATAAATAAATAATTAATAAATTTTTCAAAAAAACCTCCTTATTAATATATTTACCATATTTTTTGATTGTTAACTTTTAATATGGTAAAACTCTTAACACAAACTTAACATTAACCAATTTTTAATTATAAAATTAAGGAGTAATTCTTATGGAACTTCTAAATATTTATGCTCTTATAGGATTTGCATTGGCATCTTATTCGGTTATTGCAAATGATAGTGTGCAAACTCTAGGTACTTTTATTGCATCCAATTCAGAAAAATTTAAGTGGTATTATCTAGCAGCTGCAGCTTCAATCATACTTTGTATAACACTTGTATATGGTTGGTATACCAATGTTGGTGATATTACTTATGGAAGATTAAACAAGATACCGTATATTGAACCACAATGGTATCATGCTGTAGCACCATTAATTTTATTAGTTTTAACGCGAGCTGGTATTCCTGTATCAACCTCATTTTTAGTTTTGTCCGCATTTGCTTCTACTTTTGTCCTAGAAAAGATGTTAGTAAAATCTGTAATGGGTTATGCATTAGCAGCGATCATAGCTTATGTAGCTTGGATTGGGATCTCAAAATTTATTAATGAAAAATTTGATGTGGTTAAAAATCCAAGAGCTTGGAGAGTTGGTCAGTGGTTAACAACAGGCTTCTTGTGGTTCATTTGGTTATCACATGACATGGCTAACATTGCAGTTTTTTTACCAAGGAAAGTTCCTATTGATGTGTTGATAATAGCTTGTGTACTACTATCATCTTTATTGTTTTATGTATTTTATGAAAAAGGCGGGAATATACAAAAGATTGTTTTAAGCAAAAGAGGGACTAGATTTATTCGAAGTGCCACAATTATTGATTTCTTTTATGCATTTATCTTATTATATTTTAAACAATATAATGATATTCCAATGAGTACAACTTGGGTATTTGTAGGCTTATTGTGCGGTAGAGAACTAGCCATTGCGACAGTAGTAGCCGATTATAAATTAGGATATGTTTTTCCAATCATAGGTAAAGACTTTTTAAAGATGATTTTTGGATTGATAGTATCTGTAGGAATTGTCGTATCAATTCATTTTATATCATAAATATTTCATCTAAGATTTTTATTTGGTGATTTATCCGAAGCATTATAAATTTCTAATGCTTCGGGTAAAAAACTTTCAAGTTCTTTTATTCTATTTTCAGTAATTGGGTGTGTGCTTAGCCATTGAGGAGGTCTGTCCTTTCCTTTATTAACTTCTAACATTATTTTCCAGAAGCTTATAGCTTCTCGTGGATCATAACCTGCTCTTGCCATATAGACCATACCCATAGTGTCTGCTTCATATTCTTGCTTCCTACTAAAAGGTAAAATTGCTCCAATAGTTACGGCCGGTATGTAAGCTTGAAAAACAGCGTACTGGACTGCCGGATCTTTATCATTCATTGCTATTTGAACAGCAACAGCACCAACCTGTGCTAAAATACCAAGGCTTATTCTTTCACCACCATGTCTTGCTGTAGCATGTGCTATTTCGTGTCCCATAACAACTGCTACTTGTGCTTCATTTTCCATGATATCAAGTATTCCTTCATAAAATGCAATTTTACCCCCAGGTAAACACCAAGCATTAACTAAGGGAGATTCAATAACAGTGAATTGCCAATTATAATTTTTTTCAGTTTCAGGTGCGATTTTATTTCCAACTCTATTAACAATATCTACATATTTTTTGTTAGATGATATTTTTTCGTTGGATAGTACTTGGTTATATGCTGTTAAACCTAATTGTACTTCTTGATATTCAGAAATAAGAATTAATTGATTTCTTCCAGTTATAGGAACTTGGGAACATGCTATTATTAAAAAGGTAAGTAAGACTAATGAAAATTTTGATATTATTACATTAAATCTTTTTAACATATTATTTGCTAAATAAATCTTTCATCCTTTTAATACCTTCATGAATATCGTCATCATGAACTGCATATGTAACTCTTACAAAACCTTCACCTTGAGTACCGAATGCTGTTCCTGCTACAACTGCAACACCAGCATCAACAACTAATTTATCAGTAAATTCTTGTGATGATAAACCAGTTCCAGTGATATCAGGGAAACAATAAAAAGATCCAGGAGGTGTAATACATTTTATTCCTGGTACTTCATTTAATCCTTTAACCATTAAATCTCTTTTGTGTTGTAATAGTTCACGTTTTTCATATGTCCAATCTTGCGGTCCCGATACAGCTTCAAATGCAGCTCTTTGAATAAAAGCAGCAACATTTGTAATTGAATCTTGAAGAAAAATAGATAATTTTGTAATAATTTCTTCATTTGCGACAGCAAATCCAATTCTCCAACCAGTCATGGCGTAAGTTTTAGACCATGTATCAATAACGATACATCTGTCTTTCATTTCAGGTATTGAAGAAATAGTTTTATGTTTTTTACCATCATAAATAACTTGGCTAAAAATTTCGTCAGTAATAACTAATAAATCAGGATGTTTTAAAACTAACTCAGCAATCTCTTCAGGATTTTCAACCAGTTGACCGTTAGGTCTTTGAGGAGTATTTATGATTAATAATTTTGTTTTATCAGTAATCATTTCATCTAGTTTTTTTAAATCATATTGCCAGTCATCTTGATTTAAAGGAGTATGATCGATTTTTGCACCAGCATATTTAGCCCAAACTTCATCTGGTGGATATCCTGGGTTAGGGAAAATTACATGATCACCGTCTTCTAGTAAAGTTAGAAGTGACATTGTTAAAGCATTTTTTGCACCAGCACAAACTATTACCTCTTCTGGTTTAGTTCCAGGCCTTCTTTCTTTCATAACTTCGTTTGCAATATAATCTCTAAGTTCTGG
>CEUJ01077669.1_pt1 | contig 11741 bp, 13 predicted proteins | sample 361531 | NCBI WGS metagenome assembly CEUJ01 (sample SAMEA2622842, study PRJEB7988) | marine metagenome | biome: marine biome (ENVO:00000447); feature: marine epipelagic mixed layer (ENVO:xxxxxxxxx); material: "saline water (ENVO:00002010), including plankton (ENVO:xxxxxxxx)" | depth 140 m | reverse complement strand
TCTCCATGTTTGATTTCAAAAAATTGAATTTTGCGGGTGATGGTAGTACATTGCCAACTTCGTTTGAAGTGTCCGGAATCGAAGCAAGTGTGTTTGATTCCATACCGGGTATCTGGTGGGTTGAGCCTTTGCTGGAAACCAAAGCGAGAAATGCTGTATCATCCAGTATTATGGAACACAATTCCATGGAAGCTCACCCAATGTGGGACTTGGGTTTGAATGGTACTGGAGTAATTGTCGGTTTGGCCGATTCAGGGATTGAATTGGACCACGGTTGTTTCCGCCATAATGAAACCTCGATTGGTGAGATTGGAATGGGCCATCGAAAAGTGGTGTTGGTCAATACGACGATTGATGATGGGGATCATCCCGGGCATTCCGACTATCGACATGGGACCCATATTGCAGGTTCGGTGGGATGTGATTTGTGGCATGGGAATTTGACAATGGGGACCAGTCCGTCGCATGGGGCTCGTATTTTGTTCCAAGATATTGTCAATGAATCAGGGTGGTCCGAGCCGAGTGTGGATTGGTTGCTAGCAGAAGCGTTGGCAAATGGCGCCGTCATTCACTCTGACAGTTGGGGTGACGATACGGAAGCGTACACTTTGCGAAGCGCTGAATTTGACTTATGGCATCGGGAAGTTCCGTGGTCATTGGCATTCATCGCACCCGGCAACAACCCCTCTAAATTCTACGAACCTGCCAATGCGCGAAATGTCGTTTCTGTTGGTGGCTCTTGGACTGAAAACAACTCCAACCTCTACTCGGCTTCTTCCCATGGACCAACCGAAGAAGGGTTGCGAGGGAATTTCATTGTCGCCCCCGCCATGGGAATCTCATCGGCAGCAGCGGATGGAAATCTATCTTCATACAACGACGATATGCGGTCAAGTACGGGCACGAGCATGTCTACTCCTTTGGGGGCATCGATCACTGCAGTGATTCAACAAATGGTGCAAGATGGTTGGTTTACCGACGACGGTGGATTTGTGCCCTCGGGTGCGATGTTACGCGCGTTGCTCGCAATGTCGGCGGAGTCTATGGAAGGGGGTCAGCAGGGTTCTGAAACCGTGGGGCCCGCGCCTGATCCTTTGCAAGGATGGGGTCGGCCAAATCTGAGCAATTTATTGGGAGACAATCTGTGGGTTCACGATGCTTACAGAATGGAAGAAAGCAACCGCACGACATTGATTCAACAATGGTTGGATAGCAATGGCTCCCGCCCCCTCGAGCAGGTCATTGGGGCTGTTTGGGATGGTACGGGAGCTCAAGGGCCGTTTCTCAAGCAAGGTGATGTTGCAATCTGGAACCTAACATTGGAGGAGGGTTCAGATGTGGATGTCTTCCTTTCATTCAACCAACGTCCATTCGGTGCGGTTTCGGATGATTTGGATGTATTCGTTGTTCTCCCTGACGGAACGGAATTCGGGGCAAATGAGAGTTTGGAAGGAACTGAGAGAGTTTCGATTCCGGCTCAAAATTTGAGTGCCCATGAGTATGTGACGGTTGAAGTCCGGGCCACGACAGTTGGGATTGGTAACCTGACTGGAGTCCTTGGAAGTGATGGGGATCAGCTGGGCTTTGCTCTGACTGTGCGTGGTGTGGAAGGATTGGTTGTTGAGGCTGTGCCCGAGGTGGAGGTCGGTCCATCGCTTTCAGAGCTGTGCTTGGATAGTCACTCGGGTCTTGCAATGCACATCCACCCGGTTCTAGACATTGTGATTCGAGGTGAGCAGGTTTTGATTCCTGCAAACATGGGCATCGATACGTCGGCATGTCCTGGGAAGATGCACTTATTGCATACCCACGATGCTAGTGGAAGGCTCCACATTGAAACCTACGAACCCATGGTGGTCAATCTGACGCTATTTTTTGGTGTATGGAATATCTCTGAAGTGGGGGGCGAACAATTGTTGCCATTGTTCTTGGATCCAAACAATACTTCAGTTTCTGTGAATGGGGTGATGCAGAATGTTGCTTGGCAAGACATTGAGTTGAATGACCGCGACCAAATTCTAGTCCAGTTTGATGATTCGCAAACCAACGATGGAGGGGGTGAGGGAGAGACTACGACGCCTTGTGATGACATCGATGGGGATGGTGTGTGTGATGACATTGACAATTGTCTGACTGAATCTAACCCAAATCAAGACGATATGGATGAAGATGGGTTTGGAGATGATTGTGATTCGGACATCGATGGAGATGGTGTCGACAATTTGTATGATGGTTCGCCCTTTGACCCAGAGAAGTCTGGTTGGGGTGTGGATGTACCACTTGAGGAAGAGGAGGGGGGGAATATCTTCTCCGTATTTCTGGCGTTGGCAGTGATCGGTATTTTTTGCACATGGGCCGTTAGGTCTCGTGGTATGAGGCGGCAATAGGGCATCAATGATTTAGGCTGAATTTGCTCAAAATATGGATTATTTCGTGAGTCGGAAGAAGGTGAACCTTCAAACCTAGGACTCGCGTGCGCGAGAGTGGCGCAGACCGCGTCAGGTGACAAAAATGGCAGATAGACTATACCTCGGAATTGATTTGGGAACATACCAATCTACAATTTCAGCAAGCAATGGGCAAGGTGGAACAGTTGAGACGATCGTGGGTAAGCCCAAGGATCCAATCGCACGAAATTTCCTCAAGAGAGATACACTGTTCGGTGCTGATGCATTGAAAAACAAACTCGCTTGCAACCTTTACCGTCCGCTCGCTGCTGGTGTCGCGCAGGATGATGAGAACAATTTGGCTGCGGCCAAAGCTTTCGTCACTCACCTGGTCGAAAGTGTAGACCCTGAAGAATTCGATGAGGTCTACGGTGTCATCTGCTCGCCAAGTCACATCTCATTCGTCGATAAGAGCAATCTTGTCTCGATTCTGCGTGGTCAAGTCAATGCGATTATGGTCGTCTCTGAGCCGTTCGCTGTTGCCTACGGCCTTGGCGAAATTGGAGGTAGCATCGTGGTCGACATCGGAGCAGGAACCACAGACGTTTGTCGAATGTATGGAACCTTCCCCAGTGATGATGATGAAGTCACCTTCCACGAGGCAGGAGATTGGATCGATGAAGAGTTGCAGACTCTCATCGAGAAGAAGTATACCGGAGCACAATTGACCAAGGATATGGTTCGAGGGTGGAAGGAAGCCGGTTCGTATGTCGGTGATGACCGTGAGATGATGGTTGAACTCAGTGTGGATGGAAAGAAGCAAGTTGTCGATGTGGGTGACTTGGTTGGCATTGCATGCGCAGGTGTTGTAACACCAATCGTCAATGCAATTAAGGGAATTGTTGCAGGTGCAGACCCTGAGTATCAATCAATCATGCGCAATAACATCATCCTAGCGGGTGGCGGTTCACTCATTGACGGTCTGGCCGATGCAGTTGCTGAAGGTTTGGCAGACATCGGTGATGTCAGTGTTTGGTGTGCAGAAGAACCTGTCACAAAGGTTGCTGAAGGTGCACTTGCATTGGCTGGCGACATGCCCGACGATCAGTTCACTGCAATCAATTGAGATTGAGACCCATGAATTGGGCCCTTTCCGCGTTTATGCGGGGCGTTGTTGATTCAGTTCGCTGGTGGCATGTCCTGATTCTCGGTATCGCCTTGGTGTCTATTCTCGTAGATTATATCCTACGTCTGAATTAGATTTTTCAATTGATTCTTGCCGGGTTCGTCTTTATCAGTAGAATGGAGGCGATGAGACCATGGATCGAGGGGGTACTGGGGGGCGAGCCCCATCAAAACCTGATGTAGTTGTTTTATCTGATCTGGGGGGCGGTGGTGCGCAACCTGAGGTGGTTGTAGACCCTTCTATCCGAAATGCTGCGAAGGGGGGTGGCTCGCGTAATGACGGGCGTACCTACTGGGTTTTGTTTCACATTTGTTGTTGGATTCTATTGGTTGTGAGTTTGAAAATGGATTGGCCTGAATGGTGTATGGGTGTATTGATATTTGCAATTATGATTTGGTTCCCTTTGAAAAGGCCGGGTTCGTCTTTATCAGTAGAACAAACCCGGTAGATTCTGATGGATGATCCAGGAGTCGGTTCTAAGCCAGCCTCTGTGGTTGTAGGAAAAGTGGGTCTTCCCAATCCGTACAGTGGTATAGGTCAAGAAATTGAATCACCCCACAAACCGATTCTAAGTGATGTTGAAATTAATCACTCACAGGTTGGTCGATTGAAAGTGGCAATTGGCGTTTTCCTATTCTCAATGCTCATGAATTGGGGGTATCACTTCTGGAGTGGTTGGTATTTCCAGATGTGGATTGAGAATGGTGGGGGGGTATCGAGCGATTCTTCCCTGCTTTATTGGATTACAGATTCTGCTTTGACCTATGATGGAGGGTCTGGTTTCTTAGAGATAATGTCAATTTTCGGAAGAGTTTCTTTCTGGGGTGATTTGGCTGGGTTGACGGGTTTGATTTTCATCGTGATTTTGATGCGGGAGTTGATGCCTCTTGTGTTTACTGGGATGTTTGTCTATTGTTGGGTGAAGAGGAATCAGAGTCCAGATCTATTCGAAAAAATTGCCGCGTTCAATGGTGTTTACTTTGGGGTTTTGGCTGTTTTTTTGATTTACATTATCAGCAGTAATTTCTGGGGGTTAGATAATCCTGCTTTGAGTATTTGGGACACAGTTGGTTTTTGGTTGGCTGGAGTGGCTGGTATGGTTGTTCATCCAAGGGTGATTCCGATGCCTGCTTGGGTTGAGTCATCACGAGATTCACTACCAACACAGTCGGTTGAGAACGTTTATCCAAATGATTTCGCCGTGGTTGAAAGCACTTCAAACTCATCACTCATACTGTATTATCTCCCGAATGGAGTGTTTTGGCTTTCGTTGTTATCGTTGTGGAACGGTGGTGATGATGATATCATGTTCTGGGGTGTAGTCATCCCAATTGCTGGGTTCCTCGTTAGTATTGCAGTTCATCGTTGGGAGGTCGTCAAAGGATTTGTATTAAACATCGGATTTTCGATGGTTGTTGCTCTCGTTTTCTGGGTCGTATTCTCTGCTGATGCTGTTGAAGATTTATTCTTTGATATTGGGATTCTGTTCTTATTTTTCATAATATTAGCCTCTGCAATATTACCGATTCGCTTACTTTACACAAACAAGCATGTCCGAGCATTGGGTTCTGTTTATGCAATGCCGATATGCATGTTCATTATCATGTTCGGGATTATCCTGGCGGTTTGGTAGAATTTTCTTTGGAATGGTGGGGTGAAAAAAATCAAGTGTATCGTATGTGGAAGTGAAAAGCTAGAGGCAGATACTGTCATTATGCAGGGTAAGTGGAGTAGGTTATTCAACTACTCAAACAAACAATTCACAGCTGTCAGTTGTTTGGAGTGTGGGCACACGATGTTGTTCAAAAAAGAGGTTAAATTCAGTGCGCTTGAAGCACTAATGGGGTGAATGAATGAATACCCCCAAACCAACAGCACCCCAATCTACTGTTGTCGGAATTCCTGTTCCTCCACCGAACGAAGAGGAATTGAATCTGGAACCACCAAGAGAATACGCCAAGAATGAGCTCCCAGAGTGGATTAAGCCGAATCCGGAACCTGATGCTGCTACTAAAGTGAGCTTTGAGGTGATGGATATTATGTTCTTTCTCTTCTGTTTAAATTTGCTGCTTGGTGTGCTCGTTTGGCTGTTCTGAATGCAGTCACTAATACATTCATTGATAACTGCAGCCTCATTTTTCATGGTATGCGGTTGAGGTTGGTGGGCATTGTTGCCTTGCTCTTACTCATGGGTCCTGCCAAGGCAGTTTCCAATTCGCAGATGGTTCAAGATGATGAGTCAGAGGATGTGATCATCACGGTCGATAGTACAAACCTACGGTTTTCTCCCGATTCGGTTACGGTGAGTGAAGGGGAGACTGTGCGCTTTTTCTGGAGTGGTCAATTGTTGCCGCATAATGCGGTGGAAGCCAATGGTCTGTTTGACTCAGGGGATCCGGAGCGGGATGTGGATTATTCGTTCACTTTTGAGGTGGGGATGAATGGGACTTATGATTTCGAATGTGAGCCCCATGCTGATTTCGGGATGGTAGGACAAATTGTTGTTGAACCTGTACAAGTCGAAGATCTGAATCAGAGCAATGGTACTGACGATTCTAATCTCACTGAAATGAAAGATGAATCATTGACCTTTGTATCCATTATTGGCACGGTTTGGGTTCTGGCTTTAGCCGCGTATACACGTCAGGTCGGTGGACCCCATAGGGGTCCGAGAAGCGGGTTTTGACCCCTTCTCCAATGTGAAGGTTCAAGAATGGAACAGTAGCGATAGGGTCTGATTGACCATGTCGACCTCTTCTATGGATGGGACAGAGAGTGTAGACCGCGCGGCCTTGGCAGGGATGTTGAAAGGTTACGATGCGGACCAATTGGTGGAAGAAGTGCTCTCTGCCTGGGATGAACTTTCAACGAAAAATGGAGAAATAGCCTCCGTAAAACAACGAAATCGTGTATTGGAACTCGATTTGGCCGAACGAGAAGATATGGGGGCACCAGAAAAGGCGCGCCTAAGTCGACTCGATGAAGAGGTTCGAGACAAGGAGGCGCGAATCATTCACCTTGAGAGAATGTTGAATGATGCTCGGGGTGAAAATGATGCTCTAGCCACATCGGTGGATATGACTCGCATGGAGAGCATGGAGAGTGAGAATGCTCGCTTGAATGCGATTTGTGAGGATCAGGGGAACGTCATCGCTGAGATGGAAGGGAAGATGGATCAGCTTGTGGATGCGTTGGAAAAGGCCGCAGAAGCGGGCCTGACCAGTATCACAGCCGATGAAGTGCGAATGCTCAACAAGGAGTTGGAAGACACCCATCGACGAATCGAGAGTGGGGATGCAGAGCGAGAAGCTCTGGAAAGTGAGCGGGAACGTTTGCGTGAAATGGTTGAACAAGTTCGAGGATTGCTAGAGCAGCGAGATTTACGAATCAAGGAAATGGAGGCCCAAATGCAGAGAGTCATGGAAGGGCCACGTTCAATCAGTGCAGAACATGATTACCTTGTCGAACAAATTGAGGAATTGAAGCGACGCTTATTGGAGCGGAATCGTGAGTATGAAGCGTTGCGACGGCGCGAGCGGAGACTCCACAGAGATGTGTTTGAGCGTGATGAGCGGATTTCACAGATGCAGCTTACAATGCAAGATATTGAAGGTGGTCTCTCAGACCGGTCTGCAGAATTGAAGGCCCTCGAAGAACTGCATGAGAGAACCTTGGCTGAGTTGGACACACTCAAGAAGAGTGAGCGAACTCGTGAAGTGGTTGGGGCCGCATTCCAGGATTCCTTGGGTGTTCTCCGTGCTCACGAACAAGTGAAGGCGCGAAAAGAGGCTCTTGGAATCGAAGATGATTTGTCGATTCCTGAACCTGCAGATGCGCCGCAACCGGGTGGCACCGCGCCTGCAACGATGATTGACATCGATGATGATCTTGAGTGATTAGAGTCGGGTTTTGAACCCCATCGCTCGGACAACACACCAGCCCATGCGTGCTTCCCACACTGAAAATGCACCACCACCAATTGCACCTAGGGCCATCATGTAACCGATGGTCGTTGGTAGGAATCCAGTAAAGGTAACTAGGCCCAGAAAGGTGCCACCAGCGACGCCTAACATACCCATACGCATCCTGGCAGCCTTGCCACGTGCATCGATATTGCATTCAAATGCCATGACATGAGGTCTGCTACTTTGTATAAAAAGCAATGTTTTCAAAAAATCAACGCAATTTGGCAAGGTTTTGTTTGAATCGTTCTAGGTTTTGTCTTCGTGTTTCTTTACGATCAACAATTGGACTGGGGTAGTCACTGCCGATGATACAGCCCGCAAGTTGCTGTACTGATAACGGGGCTAAATGTGGTTCAAAGATATGTTTAGATGGAAATTCACTGAGTTCTGGGACCCAATGACGAATGAAATTGGCTGTCTCGGTTTCAACATTCAAGCTTGACTTTTGATTTGGGCAGGGATTGTAGACTCGATAATAAGGCATAGAGAAAGGGGCGACGCCGGCTAGCCAGAGCCAATTTCCATTGTTTAGTGCCCAATCGCTATCGATTAACTTGCGACTGAAAATATCGCGGCCATGTGTCCAGTTTTGCCATAATTGACCGCGAGTTAGGAAGCAAGAAACTGCATGTCTGCCGAGGTGGTGCATCCATCCAGTAGCGTCAAGTTGACGCATCATTGCATCAATCAAAGGGAATCCAGTTTCACCTGATTCCCACGCATCAAGCAAGGTTTGTTCGGTTACACCCCATTCAATTTCTTTGCAATGGGTGTTTCCTTGATCTTGATCCCAATTCACTACGGACTTTGAGAGGAGATAGAACATTTCTCTAAACATGAGTTGACCATGGATTGAAACGGGGGGTTTGGTGTGTTCACTCAGTTGTTGGATTTCAGAGCAAACATTCCACAAACGACGAACTGAAAGGCACCCTGTGCTCAAGTATGGGGACAGTCCGGTGGTGGTGGGCTCCAAGGGATTTCCTTCGATATTTGTTGAAATTGAGCTTGGTTTGCTGAAATTTCTTACAAATTCTTTCTCTAAGATTACCTTTTTTTTCAACCTCTGCAGGGCAGCTGATTCACCACCGATGAAATAAGATGATGGGGGCGGCCCGGAGTTCAATTCTTCGAGTCTTGTACTAAATTCTGATTCGATGCTTTGGCATTGTTTGGGTTGATGGTCACTGGGGTTGATATCTGTTACATCGAATACGATGTTTCGCCAATCCCCAAATTCATCGGAAAAGATTCGAGTCATATCATTCATTGAGTTTGGGGGTTTGTATGTGGGTGAATTTACAATTGATTCAATGTCAAGGATTGTATGGCCCGCAGAGAATGTTTTGGTGAACCAATTTAGATTCTGATCGATGATTTTCGTTTCTATTTGAGACTGTTTTTCGATATTTTCTCTATCCGAACAATACTCGCTGATCAACCATACTCTTTGCTCTTCGAAGTTGTCTAGGATTGATTGGATAACGGGTTGTGCTTGGCCTGAAAAAATATGAAGTTTCAAGCCCAATTTTGTGTGTAGATTATGTTGTAAGTCCAAGACACATTCATATTGAAATCGAAGTCTATTCTCATTCATCTTGTTTGTCGTTCCTTGATCTATCTCCTCCTCAAAAATGTAGATTGGAAGTATCGATTTTATCTGATTCGATTCGAACGCCCAGGATAGTGCTTGATTGTCGTGGATTCGTAGACATTTACGAAACCAAACGATAGCGACGGACATAGTCTATTCATTCTCATTCAAAATGTAAACGTGTGTCTTCACACACCGGAATCAATCGGTTGTCGTGAAGTTGGTTTGCTCTGTACGAATGAAGGCTAGGTATAGTGCGACTCCCACTGGCATCAACATGACACCGAAAAAGATGATTGGAGCCATAATCTTTCGAGAAGCTTTCACTTCCATGCAGCGCAGCCACATCCATCGTGTCACGAAGATGTCTCCAGCCACCATGTGTGCCCATGCAGCAGCGGCTCCAGCCGGGGTTCCCATGATACTAGCCAATCCGTCAAGAATAGCTGTAGGGTCGCTCGAATCTTTGGCGAGTTCTATGAGGCCTTGAGGATCTGCGAGAGTTACAGCCCACCACATCAGAATAGGGCCAAGGAAAAACCAGGGGCCTTGCATTGCTTTCTGAGTAAGTTCATGCTCCGGAAAAACAAGCATCCCAAACCAGAAGGGGCCGACCCACATTGTAGAGAAGAAGAACGATATTGTGTACAAATCCATACTTTAGGCTCCAGCATTCAGTATATTATCGATTGTTTATTTGGTGGCCAAAATATCAAGGGGTTAGGACTTCATTTGGGAAATGAACGACTCAAGAGTGGTTTGCAGTTCGTGTGCATCTGCGAATTCTTCACAAAGATTGCCAGTTACAACCCAATCAGCACCGGCATCGATTGCGATCTTCGCCGTGGCCCCATCACGTATACCACCACCGACTAGTAACACCAGTTTGTCGCTAGCTGCACGTGCTGCCCGAATCAAATCTGGGTGGACGGGGGTATGGGCTCCACTTCCTGCTTCAAGATAAAGTATTGAGAATCCATATGATTCTGCACACATTGCGTAGGCAGCAATGAGTTCAGTTTGATTGGGTTCAATCAATTTCGCTTGACCGACTTCGCCAGCTTTTCCACCAGGGGCACAAATGACATACCCCATTCCCATCGGTTCAACTCCGGCTTTTCGAATGTAAGGGGCGCCTCGAACTTGTTCCCCAACCAAGAATTCTGGATTGGTGCTATTCATGAGCATCATGAAGGTGATTGCATCTGCAGAAGGTGAAAGGGCAGATGCCCCTTGAGGGAATAGAACCACTGGAACCTCCCAAAAGGATTCATTGAGATTGGAGTCTTGTGTTGAATTCCACTTGCAGAGTTCAAGTGCTTCTTGGATTGCGACTACAGTTGGATGAACGTTGTCTTCATCTGTTCCCGATGAACCACCAACAAAAATCATTCTTGTCCCGGCTGAAACCGCTGCAACACAGCGTTGGGCTGCAATGTCTGGGTCTGCATCATCTGGATCGATCAAAATAATGTGTGATGCCCCAGGTTGGGCCCGGACATAAGATATGATGTCAGGGGTTGATGTGGGTCGCATATCCTTGTGGAAGGGAACTACGCCTTTTGCTCTGACGCCAGTTGTATGCCACGAAGTATCGATGCATCAACGCTTGCCATATCTTCAGAAAATACCCCATCAAACCTTTCCAACCATCCACCTTCAACTTCCGGTAATGGGTTTCGAGTCCAGCATTCTACGGTTCCATCGGCTCTATTGGCGATGATTTCTGTTTGGGGTTCTCGCCCTTGTAGAGTAACACCACCAAACCACTGATCCCCATCCGATTCACAGCGGGTATCAATCGTTAAATCGAATTCTTCTGGTAGACTCGTCGGTTCAGTACGTAGAAGATATTTGATTGGGAGTCTTTGCGCCATGGATTTCTCTAGCCATGGTCGACGACATCCGTTTTCTGTGAGTTGGATTTGGGGTGCATACGAGGTTAAGTCAACAATGCCTGAGTGCAACCCTGGACGTTCTTGTGGGTTGCCAATTTCTGCACGATTGTCAACGATTGTAACTTTATGATTGTCTTCAAACAATTTTTTTGCACAACTTAAACCGACGAGATCGGCGCCGATAATCAGAATTTTCAAACAGAATCCTCCGCCTTTATTTCAAGTGCAAATACTGGACAAGCAGGGATACAATGTTCGCAATGAACACATGTTGGTTCATCCACAATGGCCAGTAATGAGTCAAGTGTTAGTGCATCAACAGGGCAGAGTGCAATACAAGCTCCACAGCCATAACAGAGATCATCGTCAACCACGAAAACGTGGTTGGGAATCCTTGCCATAATTGATTCGAAGCGATATACACACATCAAACCAACCCACCCCTTCATTTCCAGTGGAGGTATTTGTTGAGTGGTTAAAAGATATCATGAATGCTATCTTTTCATTGATTCGATATCACTGTTCAAGTTAGTGGTGACTGTAGTGTATAGTCATTGACTTATTATTTTGTATCGGATCCGAACCATCTCAAACAATGAATCAGTTCCACTGGAAATCTACCCCCCCTCTTCCCGAACCTTCTTGACCCATGTCGAATTGGTGTATTCATGGTCCTATACACGCCCGGTCGGACCAGTTCATATCCAGACA
>CEUJ01394068.1_pt1 | contig 11750 bp, 7 predicted proteins | sample 361531 | NCBI WGS metagenome assembly CEUJ01 (sample SAMEA2622842, study PRJEB7988) | marine metagenome | biome: marine biome (ENVO:00000447); feature: marine epipelagic mixed layer (ENVO:xxxxxxxxx); material: "saline water (ENVO:00002010), including plankton (ENVO:xxxxxxxx)" | depth 140 m | reverse complement strand
TAGAATTGGCCTCTTGTAGGTTTATAACGTTCCAATTATTAATATCTCGATTAAAACGTGATCCTTTAAACATGGAATTTGCTGTGGCCAATTGACTAAGTGAACTCACTCCATCAGGCGAGGTAGAGAGTCTTTCCCAATATGCTAATGAACAATCAAATGCTTTAGTATTTTCAAACATACTGTTCATATTTGTAACCTCTTTAACACTATAATTACTTATATCACATGCAAAAACTAAACAATCTTGAAACATTCGACTCATATTTGTTACTTGACTTGTACCACTGGGATAACTCATTGCTGCTCTCTTTATGGTAGGTGTGTTGCTCGACCAGGTGCAATTTAATGTAAATGGCCCTGGATTGTTTGAAGTATCAGGTGAATATCCATTATTAAATGATTTACATCCACGAAAGCATGCTTCTAAAATTGTTAACTTTTTAAACCTCCAAAAAGTGAGATGATCATTAAAGCCTGAACAATCATAAAATGTAGATTGTAAACTTGATATGTCAGTAACAGAGTTGCTCCATGTTTGCATACCATATGAAGGATCTGGAGATTCTGTCAGTACCGTATTTTCGTCTATTAAAGGATTTGGTCCAACGCCAGGCGCACGACCGCAATTAAAATTATGACACCCTGAAAACATATAATCCATATCCGTAAAAAAAGTCCCTTCACTGAACTGCTGTCTTTGAAAGCTTGGTCGCGTGCGAAGCAAACCTCTTGCATCACACTTTCGCTCGTCGGGACTCGCAGACGGCGCCTGCCCAGGAAATGACCACTTACAAATATTAGGCGAGAGAAAAATTTCAGGGTTCGCGTTACGATAAGTCCAATTGCTCGAGGAGTCTAATTGAAATCCCCAATACGTCATATTAGCATTTAAAGAAGAATCTGTACAAAATGCAGCTGTTGCACTTTGTAAACATGTAACATTTAACCATTGAACTATATTATAATTTATATCACAACCAAAGTAAGTTTTATTTATATTTACTGGACCACGTTGATTTGCTAAGGGCAGTGTGCCAGGCTCACTTGATATAGTATTAAATGTTATACAGTCGGATATGTCTAGACATATAGCAGCCGGATCAAAGCTGTCAAATATTTGTAGAATTTGTGTACCTGAATCTCTTCCTACACATAAATTTGCTATACTCCATAGTAGTGGATATTTAGTATACTGATCAGCTACGTTATTCTCATTTCTCCATCCACCAAATACGTTTACTGTAGGCACTCCAACCAGATTTACATTATTACCACATATCCCATAATTTTGTTTAATTACTTGGCGATTAGCACCATTAGGGACCGCAACCCGCGCTACTGTAGTTATTGCATCCCCAGAGGCCCATGTTTTACTCTGTGAGGAATCACATTGTTCGTTTGTGCTTAAATTTGTAACAACACAACCAACTGCATTAACTATAGTATTATTTACCTGTGGTGAATCAAATTCAGGATAATACTTATTATATACATTGACGCCGTCATAGAAAATTAATTCAGAATCTATTTTTGCCATATCTATTCCTGGACCTAACCAACAAATTATGTTATTCACCTCGAAAGAATTTACTGTATAAGTATAAGGTTGAAAAAAAGTGTTTAACCAAAAAAGATTGGCCCAATACAGAAATTGGTTATAGACAACTGGGGTATTAGGAGGAACATATATAGTTGCTATTGGCGGTGGGAAAGGACAACAATTACTATTTAGTGGTCCACCACCAATATTTCCAGCTGCGCGGCGTTTAGTTCTAACTAACCATCCAGCGGCAGTAAAAGGAGTATAATTTTCATAAGTATTACTTCCACCATTAAAACCCCAAGTGTTAGTAACATTATATTGTCCTCTTTTATTTGCTAAATTTTGTTTTCTTCGAGTATAACTACGCGATTGAACTGCACTATTAGTTTGAAATATTTGATTTAATGGTTTATATACAGCAGGAGCAAGACATTTATTACAAAGACTGTCACAACTAGTATTACCTAATATACTAGCTGGATCAAGTACACTTCCTTTTACATTTGGATATAGAGATATAGTATTAGGTAATACAAACTGGCTTTGTACATTTTTAAAATCTGTATCATAATTTAACCATGGTATTAATGTATTTTCTTTACCTAACAATAAAGTATTAATAGGAATTCTATTAGTTATTAGGTTATAACTAATTGCTGCTTGCTGATATATTAATTTAGCCCTAGATTGTAGATAGCCTTGAGAACTAGAAAAAACTCTATCACTTCGAGGTAAGTTTGCCCCACTACCTCTTGCTCTTTTTAAAGCATTTTTACATTCATCTATTGGGCGGGATAAAAATTGATAATCATTTGAATGAGGATAATTTTGTGAAAGAAGATTACTAAGGATTGTACAATAACTTAGATCGGCATTTTCTGATTGCTGAACAAATATTGGTATACAACTAAATAATAATTTTTTAGATAATTCATTAAGAATTATATCTGTTGTTGCAATAGCTCCACCAGGTCGTTCAAAAATATCAGACATTCTAATATTGGCTCTATTAGCTCGTGTAACTATATTACCACTATCTATTATTGAATTGTTATCTGCCATTCTAGGAAATCCATGTGAATCTGTATATTGTCTAGGAAATAATTGTTTTCGCCAATGTTTTATTGGTCTAGGTAATGCTCTAGATTTACTTTTTCCATGAACTCGAGAAGATTTCCAACCAGGACCACTATAAAAATTAAAAGCTGGTCCACCTAGACAACTTGTAATTCCTCCGTTATCATTAAGTACAGCATTAGGATTATTATATTCAAGATAGTCTCCAGTACCATTAATATTACCTGGTGGAATTAATCCATTTTCAATAGAATTATATGTATTAGGATCACAATCAGGACTATTAATAGTATTACAACTTGGATCACTAGATAAGGGTAGTAGTGGTCTACCTGGTGCACGCCACCTACGATTATTTGGAATAGGTCTTGAATTTGTTGGAAATATTTGTGGAACAACAGATAATCGATTTTTCCATACTGAACTATAAGGATTGAATCGTATATTATCACAAGCTGATAGATCTTTAGGATTACAAACAGTTCTTCCCCAAGGTAATTCAGGAATATATGGTAATGGAATATTTTCATTTTCTGTACATCGTGCTGTGTGCCCTCTAAATTGACAAATCCTATAGGACATTGATAATATATATATATAGATACTTAAATTAAAATAAATTTATTCAATTAGTATATATGTTAGATATTTTGTCAATACTTTTATTAATATGTTTAATATTACTCATTGTATTTTTTAATCCAATTACAGTAAGAGAAGGATTAGATGATAGTTGTGAAACAAAATTAGCTGCAGCCCAAGCACCAGTTCTTAAAGGACAAACACCTCAAGGTATGATTAATACAGCAGCGATTGCTAATTTAACAAAACAAATTCAAGGTTTTAGTAGTTTAAAACAAGATGTTGCAAATTTAACAGTTAGTGTTAAAAAACAACAAGAAGCACTACAAAAAATTGGACAACAAATTCAAACTCAAGCATATAGTGCAGCTAATGTTGATCCAAATAATGTTCCAAGTCCTTTACCAACAGTTAGTGGAATAAATTAAATAAATATAGATTAAAATATATACAAATAATAAGTAATGTCAAATTTCTTTAAAGATGTGGTAAATGATTTAGATGCAGTTCAACAAGAGTTTTTAGGTCCAAATTATGAATATTGGAATCAAATTAAAAGTCCTGATCAACTTGGTATGTCTGGCGATGGAAATTTAGGTGCATTAGGCAACGATATTGCTGGATTAGTAAAGTATATTAAAACCTTAGTAACTGGAGGAGGTGCAACTACAACCTCTGCCCCCCTTGGTGATCGTTTTTTTTTAAAAACAGGAGCTAAATGTGTAGATGTAAAATCGGGTGAAAAAGTTACTAGAAGTTTATATATTGATAATATACCCAATGGAGATATACCATTTATTTCTTCTGGTTTAAATCATAATTTTAATACATTTGAAGGAATTATTCCTGGAACTATGCAAGCAGCTGGTAATATAAATCCATTGAGTTTATTTCAATCATTCATGGAAGGGACAGATCCATCATGCGCTTCTGTAAGTTTACCAATACGAAGTGTTAATAATGTAACAAGTATGGGAACTGGATTTGTTACTGAAACCGATATTCGTAATATAGATCCATGTATTTTTGTTGGAGGCAAAAATCCGGTGAGTGGTGCAACAAGAGGTAATTGTGGAGGAGGTGCTGGTGGATTTGAAATGGGAAAAGGAACTTGTGTTGGATGTACAATAGAAGGTTTTGAAAATCAAAATAGTGAACACAAACAAGATATTGCTCATTACCAAAATATAGTTGAGTCTATGTTATTTTTATCAGCAGTTTTAGTATTGATCTTTATTATATCTAAATCTTTAAAAAAATAAAAACTTATAATTATTAAATTTTTATTTTTATGATGCCATTCCACGGCGAACTCTTGCTCTAGGTACTTGTGAAGCATTATTTCTATCACCACCATAAGTGATATCATTAAAGTTTCTATTATTAGCTTGTAATTTCTTAAATTTAATATAATCAGATCCATCATATACCCATTTGGGATTACCAGTAAAAGCAGACCCATTTTGTTGTTTATGGGGACCACCTCCTAAAGTTCCCCAGTAAGCTGACTGATTAGCTGCTCTTGCCATTGTTCTTACTTGATTTGGGACTGGAGCAGGTGCTCCATTAATCATGAGTGTTTTATTAGGATATCTATTGACTGTCATATAAGGATCCCCAGCATTATATGCGCGTCTAAAGGGAGTTAAAATTCCTGGTCCAGTAATATCTACTTCAGCATCGCACTGCTCGCGACCCATTAATTGAGCACCATTAATAGGACTCTTATTTAATTCACCCTCTGGTTCAAATCTAACTCCCCAAGGCAATACTGGTGGGTTTTCATCTGTAATAACATAGTTACCAAATGCACGCACTAGTCTAATACGAGTCATACTGTCTCCGCCTCGTTTCCATCTTGGTTTAGGAGTACAAGAAGCTCCCCATCCTTCTGATTTAACCGGAAAGGGAGCACAAGACTCATTGGGTGCATCTGGATATACTTTAGGTTGACCACATGGTTTTATTCCTAAACATCCAACAGGCTTTGTTTGTGTCCACGTTCTATTTGGCCATGTAAATTTAAAAGGAGCTGCCATTTATATATAGATATAATAAAAAATTTATAATTTTTACAGATTATTATCTAATTAGTTAAAATTCTTGGAGCAATATTCATAGTAGTTAGTTCTTGAAATAATAATTTACAAGCATAAGGAATAGATACTTTATTAAATTCAGTTCTATTGTTACAAGTTTTACAAATATGTATATGTTCAATATTATTAAATGCAGCAAATAGTCCACATTTCTTACAAATTTGAGCAGTAAAACTATCTGAAGCGTCTAATAATCTTCCTTTATTAAATTGAGAAGCTCCATGTGCAACCATTGCATCTTTTTCCATTTCTCCATAACGTAGACCACCATCACGAGATCTACCTTCAGCTGGTTGTCTAGTTAAATTGACCATTGGTCCAATACTTCTACTATGTTGTTTATCAGCTACCATATGTTTTAATCTTTGATAAAAGGCTGGTCCAATAAATATACTACTAGTTATTTGTTCCCCAGTCTGGCCATTATATAATAATTCATTACCTTTAGATTCATAACCAATATTTTTTAACTCCTTACAAATATCTTTAATATCAAACTCTCCAAAACTTGTTCCATCACCAAATAATCCTAATTCAAGTAAAACTTTACCTAAAAGTGTTTCTTTTAACTGACCAATTGTCATTCGACTTGGAATTGCATGTGGGTTAATAATAATATCGGGTCGGATACCTTCTTCAGTGAAAGGCATATTTTCTTCAGGAATTATATTGCCAATCGTACCTTTTTGTCCATGACGTGAAGAGAATTTATCACCAATTACAGGCTGACGTAAAGTTCGTAATCTTACTTTAGCAAACATATAACCATCACCATTTCTTTCAATATAATTTTTATCAATATATGTTTGTTCCTTAGTTCGATAGATTCTACTTTGATCTTCATATTTAATAGTTTTTGTATGATTATTTCTATTCTCTTTGATAGGTAAAACTTTTGAAATAATTATATCTCTATCTGCAATAAGAGTATTTTCTGGAATAACTCCATTATCATTTACTTTTTGATAGTTACCAAATTTCATACACTTTGTTTTATTTGGATCTGGTTTACATCTAATTTCCTGATCTCCATGAATTTTTTTATCTTCATCTTTTTCAGTATGGTAGATTGTTGCCTGAAATAGCCCTCGTTCAATTGCAGTTTTACTAAACAAAATACTATCTTCTTGATTATAGCCTGAATGTGTCATAATTGCTACTACTACTTGACAACCAGATGGAATTTTATGTAAGTTTATTAGATTCATAACCCTAGTATCTACTAGAGGTCGCATTCCATAGGTATGAACATATGCAGTCTTGTCCATTCTTTGATCAAAATTAGTTACATATACACCCATAGCCTGTTTACCCATAGCACATTGATATGTTAATCTAGGAGCTTGATTATGTTCGGGAAAGGGAATACAGGAAGCTAATATTCCAAATAATGTACTCGGGTGAATTTCACAATGAGTGTATCTATTAATAACATTTGGATCATTTTCATATAAATTCTTGTAATTCATAGCTATTAAACTACTATTTTGTTCTCTTGGATCTATATACTCTATTATAGATTTGTCTATTTTACTGTTTGTTACTAGATCTTCCCATGTTAAATTACAATTACTTAATTTTGAAATTATATCTTTTGTTAATAAAATTTTATTGTCTTCTACTTTTAATAAAGGTCTTACTAATCTTCCAGCGTCGTTACACACTATAATTTCTTTCATTTTATAATTAAATACAATACTAGTATAAACATTAATAATTCCTTTTGCCTTTTTATCTTTTAATGAATTATATAATTTAATTGGATCTTTTGTTATTCCTAACCAAGCTCCATTTACAATTACCTTAACATATTTATCTAAATTTTCTTCATCTTCTAGACTAATAATTTCTTTATTAATATACTCTCTTAATGGAGTACTATTAGAAGTAATAGTAACTGTTGCTAAATAACTTAAATTTTTAACAACACCAATTGATCCACCCTCTGGAGTTTCAGCAGGACATAAATATCCCCAAGTTGTACTATGTAACTTTCTGGGTGGAATTAATTTTCCACTTTTATCAATTGGTGTATTAACGCGTCTTAAATGACTTAGACTTGATATATAAGTTAATCGATTTAAAACTTGTGCAACACCAACCTTATTACTATTAACTTGTTTAATACCAAAATCTCCTGTAGCTAATGCTCGTTTAAAACCATTTTCAATTGTTGTTGATTTTACTATTTTATAAATATTAGTTAAAGTAATAATACTAGCATAATCTTCATTAGATTTCCACGATCCATTATTTATTTCTCTAATAATTTGTTTCTGCATATCCTTAACTAGTTTATTGAAATAATTTCTGAATAAATTATTTAGTAGTATTCCAGTTAAATCAATGCGCTTATTTATATAGGAGTCTCTGTCATCACATGGAATTATATTATTATAGCATTTTAGCAATTTCAGTGTCATATATCCTAAGAAATAAATTTTCTGAGTTTTTGTATGGCAGTGAGGAAATAGATCATTATTTAAAACTTCTAATGCAAATAGTCTCTTCTTATATAATCCGGTTTCTTTATCCATATTTAAAGGAGTGTAAATAACTTGGGAAATAATATATTTTAATGCAGCTTCTTCAGTAATATAATTATTACTTTCACTAATCGATGCTGCTAATTGATCTAAAAATTTTTGATTATGTTCACCTTCTATATCTAAAACAATCTTTTTACAGATTTCTTTATCTGATATAATTCCTAAGGCCCGAAATAAGATAAATAGTGGAATTGGTTGTTTAATTCGTGGAATTTGTATATAAATTGGAAATCCAAAACCATTATTTTTTTGTGAAAACATTATTGAAATCTGTTTAGGAGAAATTGATTTCCAATCAGGAACAGATTTTATCTCAGCAATATAACTCCATTTACTATTATTTTTAGTTATATCAAAACAGTATATTGTATTTTCTGCTGCTCTTTCTTGACCTAAACATGTCTTTTCTGAACCATTAATAATAAAATATCCTCCTGGATCCATTTCACATTCTCCACTTAAATTATTTTGAACATGTTTATAATGATTAAGAACACAAACATTTGATCTTAACATAATAGGAATTTTTCCAATATGAATATTCGGTAAACTTTTATGAATAGTTTGAATATCTTGTAGTTTATCACCACTACGAATAGTATATTTAATATTCATAGTTACTGTCATATTTGATCCATATGTAAAATTTCTTAATCTTGCCTCTTGTGGAAACATTAATTTTGTTGCTCCATTATTTTCATGAATTTGAGGTCTATAAATTCCAAAATTATCAAATGTAATACTTATTTCTAATCTATATTTGTCTAAATCTTTATCATAATCATGTTCTGAACATATGGTTACTGGATTAAACATAGCAATTGTATCTGGAATTTGACGTTCAATAAAGTCATTATATGATTCAATTTGATGTCTCACTAATTGTTGTAGGTGTTCTTTTTCAAAATAGGCATTAATTAAGGTCCACGGAAAATCTGAGCCTAATGATTTATATAGATTATCCAAACTTTCCATTTTGCCTATCATTTTTTATTAAATTATATTTCAATTTATCTTTAAATTATGTAATAAAATGATAATAAAAATAAATTATTATAATTTTATTATGCGACGAATTAAACTAATTCTTGACAACAAAATTAGTAAACCTAATAATTCAAAAAAGTTATATAATATTGTTAATAACTATAGTAAAGATTATAATAAGTATAAAGATTTACAAGTAGATAATTTTATTAACAGTATCTCTCTTGTTAAGCCTAAATTAATTATTACAAAAATGACTATGGAATATAATAAACCAATTCATTCTATTCAAGATTTGCTTGATCTTATTAATCATGTTGATATTATTGAGAATGTTAATTATAATTTTGATATTAAAGCTCTCTACAAAATTAAAGATTCTTTAATTAAACTTAATAACTTAATTGGAATGCAAGATCTCAAAAATGATGTTCTTAATCAATTACTTTTTTATGTTCAAAATTTACATACTAATGGAGGTCTAGATTTTATGCATACAGTTTTATATGGTTCTCCTGGTACAGGTAAAACTGAAGTTGCTAAGATTATTGGAGCTATATTTAGTGATTTAGGAATTTTACCTAAAAAAACATTTAAAAAAGTTGTTAGATCTGATCTTATAGCTGGATATTTAGGTCAAACAGCATTAAAAACTAATAAAGTTATACAAGAATCACTCGGAGGTGTTTTATTTATTGATGAGGCATATGCTTTAGGAAATGATGAAAAACGTGACTCTTTTGCTAAAGAATGTATTGATACACTTTGTGAAGCATTAAGTAATCATAAAGATAATTTAATGGTAATAATTGCAGGGTATGAAAAAGAACTTAATAGTTGTTTTTTTAATTTTAATCCTGGGCTTCGTTCACGATTTCCTTGGGTATTTAAAACAGATAACTATACTGCAGGCGATTTAAAAGATATATTTTTTAAAAAGGTTAATGATATTAAATGGACTATTGATAGTTCTATTACTGAAACATTTTTTAAAGAAAATATGAAGTATTTTCATTTTTATGGGAGAGATATGGAAGTGCTACTTCTTAAAACTAAGATTGCACACGGTAGACGCGTATTTTCTCTTAATAATAAAACTAAAACTCATATAGTTAAAGAAGATATTGAATATGGATTAAAATTATTTATTAAAAATAACTATGAAGTAGAACAAGTTAATAATACAATTTTACATTTATACAATTAATTGCGCCTTTTTTTAATTTTATTAATCCTATATTATTGTAAAATGTCTAATGACCAATTAAAACCTATTAAAATTAATCCTGAATTATTAACTGTTCGACCTAATACAAATAAAAATAAAACTCTTAAAAAATCTAAACCTCCAGTTAAACCTAATGTTCTAAAAAAAGATTTATTACAGCGAATTAAAACTTATAGATCTAATCATGAACAAGATGTTAAAAAAGAGGATAATACTGATACTAACACTATTTCTAATCCAAAATTAGAGCCTTTACCTATAACCGTTGTAAATGATGTAGCAAATACTTCATCTAAAACAAATGAAGTTGATGATGATTTTAGTCAGTCAATTAATTTTCTTAAAAACTTATCACAAAAGAAAAAAAGACATAGTAAAGTTACTGAAGATTTTCCATTAACTTTAGATAATAATACTATACCATCTACTAATGAAGCGCCTCCATATAGTTGTTTAAAGAATAGTAATTTACCTACATTTAGAGAATGGCAAAATAAAACACTTAAAAATAATAATAATGAAAATAATGATGATAAAAATGATAATATACCAATTGAAAAAACTAAATCTAATAGATCAATTACTTTTAAACATAATTTAGGAAAAAAAAATAGAAAAGTAAGTGTTTTAATTAAAAATGCTTCTACTAGAAAAAAAATTCTTCAAGAACATTCGCGTTTGAGAGAAACTACTTTACCAGACATGAAAAATTATCTTAAACGTCATAATTTACTTAAATCAGGAAGTAATGCTCCTCCTGATATTATTAAAAAAATATATGAACAAGCTTTATTAGGCGGAGATATTAGAAATGCAAATCGAAAATCTCTCGTTCACAATTATTTGACTGATTAATTTTTTTATTATTAATATATATAATGACCTCAACAGTCCAGAACGGAAACGACCACAAAGGTACAGATACGGAAGACCACTCCAAGTGGTGTCTTTCCAATGGTTATACTAAATCAGCTACCACTTCACAAGGAGGCGGTTCGCGCCGCAGACGTCGTGGAGGCGGTACTAAAAAAGGTATGCGCAGAAAGACTGGACGTCTTGCATACTCCAAACGTCGTGGAAAAGGTGGTGGTACCAAAAAAGGTATGCGCAGAAAGACCGGACGCCTTGCATACTCCAAACGTCATGGAAAAGGTGGAATGGCACGAGTTGGCTCTCGTGGAAAAGGCAAATGGCGTTGTGTTGTAAATGGACGTCGCTGTACACGTGTTAGACGTGGTGGAGGTACTAAAAAAGGTATGCGCAGAAAGACCGGACGTCTTGCATACTCTAAACGCCGCGGAAAAGGTGGAACCAAAAAAGGTATGCGCAGAAAGACTGCTCGTCTTGCATACTCCAAACGTCATGGAAAAGGAGGAAAACGCAGACGTTGCCCCAAATATTGCCGTCGCAAGACTCTTAGATGCAAAACTTATGGACGTCGTCGGTATTAAATATTTAGCCAAATAGAATATTATATATTCATTATATATAATGTCCCCAGACTCATCTCATCAACATTCTAGTTCATCAATTACTCCATGTGCATTTGGAGGACAAGTTGGTGTTGCAAGACTTTTTCCAGGCTGTGGTATAGCAAGACCAGGTCCGGTTATGGCTAATATGGATGTAGGAAAGTTTGCACCAGCTCCTATAGCTGGAGGTAGAAGACGTAGAGGTACCAA
>CEUJ01051895.1_pt1 | contig 11768 bp, 10 predicted proteins | sample 361531 | NCBI WGS metagenome assembly CEUJ01 (sample SAMEA2622842, study PRJEB7988) | marine metagenome | biome: marine biome (ENVO:00000447); feature: marine epipelagic mixed layer (ENVO:xxxxxxxxx); material: "saline water (ENVO:00002010), including plankton (ENVO:xxxxxxxx)" | depth 140 m | reverse complement strand
ATGCTTGATGCTTTAGACAGAGCTGCAGCCGCAAATAAACCATATGACCTTAGTTCAGTAAAAGTCATTATTTCAAGTGGTGTGATGTGGAGTGAAGAAGTAAAAAATGGTTTATTAAAACATCATGATATGCAGCTCATGGATACAATGGGATCAACTGAAGGAGGAATGGGAAGTTCAGTATCTACAAGAGACAATCCTCCAAAAACAGCAAAATTCTCTTTGAATCCTGGTGTGATTGTAATCGCTGATGATGGCGAAATTCTCAAACCTGGTTCTGAAAAAATAGGACTTATCGGTACAAGTGGTTTAGTTCCAGTAGGATATTATAAGGACGAGAAGAAATCTTCTGAAACATTCAAAGAAGTTGAAGGAGTTCGTTACAGCTTCCCTGGTGATTATGCTAAATTAGAAAATGATGGAACAATAACCCTACTTGGAAGAGGAAGTAATTGTATTAACTCAGCAGGTGAAAAAATTTATCCTGAAGAGGTTGAAGAAGCAATCAAAAGAAATGATGCTGTATTTGATTGTTTAGTAGTCGGAGTAGATGATCCAAAGTTTGGTCAAAAGGTTGTAGCAGTAGTTTCTTTGGAAGATAACAAAAAAATTAATGACGAAAACTTAATAAATGCTACCAGATCATTAATTGCAGGTTATAAACTTCCTAAGCAGATCATATTTGTAGATGAAGTTCATAGAGCACCGAATGGAAAAGCAAATTATAAATGGGCTAAGAATGTTGCAAATGAAAATCAGATATAACAAATTTATTTTTTTAGTTATATTAACTTTCTCTACTCCAGGTAATATTTTTTCATCTCAACCAATTGCATATTTAAAAACCTCAGATTATGAGCCGGCTCAACAAGAGACAGCTCAAGGTAAAAATGGAATGATTACAACTCAGCACTTTCTTGCGACTGCTGTTGGAGAAAAAATCCTAAATCAAGGTGGAAATGCTTATGACGCATCTATAGCAATTGCATTCACTTTGGCAGTTGTGTTACCAAGAGCAGGCAATATAGGTGGCGGTGGATTTATGGTTATTTACGATAAAGATAGCGATAATGCATATTCAATAGACTATAGGGAGAAAGCGCCTGCACTTGCATACAAAGATATGTATGTAAATGATGATGGCACATTCAATGATAAAAAACTCTCGACTTTTGGATACCTATCAAGTGGCGTTCCAGGAACTGTTGCTGGTATGTGGGAAGTTCATAAAAAATTTGGTTCAATGCCCTGGTCTGAATTATTAAAAGATGCTATTAATTACGCTGAAAATGGTTTCTATATTACTCCTTACATGGAAGATATTTTAAAAAATTACAATGAAAAACTATCTTACTTTCCAGAAACAAAATCAATATTTCAAAAAGATTTTCCTGATTTTACTGATAAAAAACTGTTTCAAAAAGATCTTGCAAATACTCTTAAAATAATTTCATCCGAAGGTAAGAAAGGTTTTTATGAGGGTTATGTTGCAGAATCAATTGAAAACGATATGAAAAAAAATGGCGGATTAATAACTAAGAATGATCTTAAAAATTATAATCCAGTTTGGAGATTACCTTTAATCTCTGATTATAGGGGTAATAAAATTATTACCATGGGCCCTCCCTCTTCTGGCGGAGTTCATATTATACAAATGCTGAATATACTAGAAAATTATGAATTAAATTTATATGAGCATAATTCAGCAGAATATATAAATATTCTCGGAGAGGTTATGAAACATGCTTATTCAGATAGATCAAAATTTTTAGGTGATCCTGATTTTTTTGATGTGCCTATAGAAAAAATAACTAGTGAAGCTTATGCCAAAGAAATATATCAAAGTATTGAGATTGGAGTAAGTACTCCATCTGAAGAAGTTCATCCTGGAATGTTTCTTCATCAAGAAGGTAATGAAACAACTCATTTTTCTGTAGCAGATCGTTATGGAAACATAGTATCGTCAACTTATACTCTAAACTCTACCTTTGGTTCTGGCGTCGTAATTGAAGGAACAGGTATATTAATGAATAATGAGATGGATGATTTTTCATCCGCTCCTGGTATCCCAAATCAATTTGGTCTACTAGGTGCTGAAGCAAATGAAATTGCGCCTTATAAAAGACCGCTGAGCTCAATGACACCAACGATAGTAATGAAGAATAATCAACTATTTTTTACTACAGGTAGTCCAGGTGGGGCAAGAATTATATCTGCAGTTCTTCAATCAATTTTAAATATAATAGATTTTGATATGAATCTTGAAGATGCTACAAAGGCAAGACGAGTTCATCACCAATGGCAACCAGATGTTTTAGAAATTGAATACTATATTGATGATGATATTAATATTTCACTTCTTAACATGGGTTATTCTATAAAAGTAAGAAGGCCTTTAACATGCATACAAACTATAATGTATAAAGATAACAAATATTATGGCTATGGTGACTTTCGGAGACCTGATGCTTATGCATCAGGGAATATAAATGACTGAAAAATTTTTAATTATTGGCGCTTATGCTTTACCAGTTATTTTAATGTTAATTATTTGTTTTTATATCACTAGAAAGAAATAAATTGATAAATATTTATAATTTTGAAAATCTTAACAGTTTTAATTCTTTCTCAACAATAGAATTAATTATTATTTCTTCATTCTTATTGGCTCTTGGAAGTTTTTCTTCATCTTTAATTTTTAGATTATCTCCAAGTTTTCATAAATTTAAAAAAAATATTTTGTTTTCAAGGTCATTTTGTCCGACATGTAAGTCAAATTTATCGCCATTAGAGTTGATACCTATGCTGAGTTATTTATTTCAATTTGCAAAATGCAGATCGTGTAAATCAAAAATTCCCATACATTATTTTTTAGGTGAATCTCTTTTTTTAATAGTTGGTTTATGGGTCTTATTTACATATGGAAAAACAATATTTAGCCTAATAATCATCACGATTTTCTTTATTTTTTTAATCTTACTTGTTTTGGATTACAAATATTTCTATTTACCTTTCTCATTAAATATTTCTTTGATTTTCATTGGTTTTTCAAGTAATTATTTTTATTTTGCCTTTGTAGATGATAATTATTTATTAGTTTTTGGTACCCCATTAATGTTTTCTCTTTATGGTTTTATATTTGGTTATACATCGTTATGGTTGATAAACTTTATCTATAAAAATTTTTCAAACAAAGATGGTATTGGAGGTGGTGATTTCATTCTTTTTGCTGGTTTGGGTAGTCTTTTTGGGCCGTTTTCTTTAAGTATTATCCTACTATTTGCTTCAATTATAGGATTTGCCTTGTATTTCCTGCAAAAGGGAAATTCCAATAAGCAAATTCCTCTTGGATCATGTTTGATTATTAGTTCGTTTTTATATATTTTCATAAAAAAAAATGAACTATTAGAAAATATATTGGTCATATAAATGTAGACCTTTGAATATCCTCTTTAATTCATATCCCCTAGGTCTTAAAAGCAGGTTTTTAAACCTGCTTTTTTTTAAATTTTTTTAATTCCTTAAATATGTTATAAATAGAGTATTAAATTTTAGGAAACATTATGAAAAAACTTTTACTATTTTTTACAACGATTTTTCTTGTTGGTGCCTGTTCTCAAAACGAACAAAATAATCAAACAGAATCACAAACAATGGTCGAGTATGTTTGGATGACTGCAGGTCCTGATTTTAATCCTGAAAATCTTTCATTTGTAATAAATTCTTGGAATGAGATGATTGATGATATGGGATGTAACTTAAATGCAAATATTCTCACGCCAGAAGTTGAAAATGAGGGTTATGACTTTATCTGGGCTCATATTTGGGAGTCTGAGGAAGCAAGAGACAATTGCTGGAGTGATTGGGAAAATAATTATAAGACAGATTGGGATAACGCTATAGCAGGAATCATGAATTATGATCTTAACAACGTATATATGTTTAAACCTACTGTAGAAAAATCTCCAAGAATGGAAAATACATCTGGTTCATTTGTTAATAGTTTTTATTTCTGTACTATAAATGAAGGCTACTCAATGGCTGACTTAGATGATTATAAGAATTCTCTAAATGAAATGGATGTGTTTTCAGATTACTGGTGGTATCTGACACTAGAACCAATGTTTGAAGCTGAACCAAAACCTGATTTTGTTTGGCTTGATATTTGGGGCTCTGCAGAAGACAGAGATTCAGATCGAGAAACTTGGTCCAAGACAACTCTACCAGCTGATGTGGAGGCAAAATTTTCATGTCTACCAGATAGCAATGGTGCTAGTTTTAAAGCTACGGTAATCAGAAGAAGTTAAAATTGGAGCGGGTGACGGGATTCGAACCCGTACCAATAGCTTGGAAGGCTATTGTGCTAGCCGTTAACACCACACCCGCATAGTCGGAAATTATAATAAAAAAGGGAGTTTAATGCTCCCTATTTTATGGTTTTATTTTTAAATAATTACAAATGTTTTATATGCTTCAGATTCTAAGCATTTTGCATTTTTTGAGAACTCATCTTTGATTTCATTTGATTCTTTGCTATCAACCCATTTACCAGATATGTCATTATAATAATTCTTTGTATAAAAATTATTTATCCAAGTAAATTTTTTTGAAGATTGTTGTTCCTGTAAAAATATTAATTCATACGGCATTTGTAAAGATTTCATTTCATCTAAAAATTTATTCATTGAAAGTCTAAAGGTTCCATAACTATAACCTGGATTAAATTCACATCTTAGTATCTCTGAAAATTGAATATCCAATGATTGAATATCAATACTATATTCATTAAAACTCTTATAAATTTTTGAGTTGAAATTGCACATGGCAATTTTATCAAGCCCTTTCTGACTTAGCGTATCTAAAAAATCAAGATATATATCTTCATCTATTGCACTTTGAAGATGGAAAATAAATTTTTGAAAAGAATTAGTTTTAGGAAAATATACTTTTAAAGAACTTACTTCATCTCTAATAAATGAATCCTTAATTAGGCTTGACAAAAAGACTTCAAGATTTATTAAGGATGAATCTTCTTTAATATTACATTCGTACAAATAATCATTGAATCTAAAATCAGGTGCTATTAATAGATTAGCATCTATTGTTTCATTTTTTTCATCGGTACAGGAAAAAATTAATAAAAATAGAGATACTAAATATAAATAGCTTTTCATTTAGAAATTATAGACAATAAAAATAAAAAGTTATTAAAAATAAATATAATATAGATAAGATGTCTACATTAAGACTAGTACTACCGGATCAACTATCAAAAGATAATCCAGTATTTGATAACATTAAATATGAAGATATCCTTCTTTTTTATGAACCAATAGATACATTTTATGAGAATAGTCACCATAAACAGAAAATTGTTTATCTGATAAGCTCAATGCGAAGTTTTGTTGCTAAAAACAAACATAAGAAAATTATTCATAAAAAAATTCAAAAAGATAATAATAAATTTGCAGATGATTTGTTAAAGATAACTTCCGATAACAATATCAAAAAGATTTTAGTGGCTAAACCTTCTGATTTTAAAACCAATAAAGATCTGATGTTTTTTTGTCAGGGATCGGAAATAGAATTGGATATTTTAGATGATAAGAATTTTATATCATCAAGTGAAGATTTTATGGATTGGGCTGCTGACAAAAAAACTAGGATACAGGAATACTACTATAGATGGTTAAGAAAAAAATATAACATCTTTATGGATAAAGATATGAAACCAATTGGTAACCAATGGAATTTTGATAAAGATAACAGAAAAGGTATTTCGCAATTAATGTCTGATATACCAGACAGAAAAAAAATTAAGCCAGATGAAATTACATTTAATGCAATGATAGATGTTGAAAATATTTTTCCAAATGCAATTGGTAGCCTAGACAATTTTAATTGGGCTACTACACATGAAGATGCTGAAAATTTATTAGATGATTTTATAGAAAGATACCTTGATAAATATGGTCCATTCCAAGATGCAATCAATAAAAATAATAACTTTATGTTTCACTCTTTACTGTCTCCATATTTAAACTCTGGGCTTTTAGATCCCATTAAATGCATAGATAAAGCTATAGAAAAATATAACTGTCCAAAAAGTAATGTACCAATTAACTCAATAGAAGGTTTTATAAGGCAGATATTGGGATGGAGGGAATTTATTCGAGGAGTTTATTGGGAAAATATGCCTCAATACAAAAATTATAATTACTGGTCTCATAATTCAAAATTAAATAATAATTGGTATACGGGAGAAACTGGGATACCTCCACTTGACGACGCAATTATAGAATCTAAAGAGTTTGCTTATTCTCATCATATTAATAGATTGATGGTGATTTCTAATGTTATGAACTTGACCGGTATACATCCCAATGAAATGTATAAATGGTTTATGGAAATGTATATTGATGCATATGATTGGGTTATGGTTCCAAATGTTTATGGAATGGGCTCTTACGCTGATGGTGGACTTTTTTCTACAAAACCATATATTTGTGGGTCAAGCTATATGTTAAGAATGTCGAATTACTCAAAGGGTGATTGGTGCGATACTGTAGATGGTTTATATTGGAGATTTATTGAGAAAAATATAAAATTTTTTGAATCTAATCCGCGTCTTTCACTTATGACAAGGTCTTTATCAAAAATGAATAAAGATAGAAAAAAATTAATATTTAAAAAAGCAGAAGAATTTATAGATAAGAATACAGCTTAATCAAGATCGTCTATAAGGAATGGAATTGCATTTAAACTCATTAACTCAGTATCGTGATCAAGGCCAGATACAGATTTATATCGCCACCTAAATGGCATGTCAAACTTCTCTCCAAAAGAAACCATGGAATTGAAATAATTCACGCCACGCTCATATCGATTTAGTCCTTGTTTCTTAGCTCCTATGGTTGTATTCAAAGAGGAATGATTAGGATCATTATCCTCTTCACCAAGTAAAAAAAGCATCTCTATTGATAATAACCACTCATATCTATTTCTATCAATTGACATAAATTTTGTTCCATATGGAAATGGCTCATTATTTAAAAATGTATACCAGCCTGCCGAACCCATTACTGCCCGTTCAACATTGGTATCAACTCCATACATTAAATATCTATGCACAAACTGTGAGCCACCAGAGAAACCAAAAATTCTATATTTATTAGAATCTAGAGAATATTTACTTTTAAAAAAAGTAAAAAAGGCCGAAATAGAGTTAGTTAAATTTTTTGATTGATCCGTTAAAATTTTTCCTGACGATGTTGCCATTTCGAGCAATGCGTAATTGGGATAACTTGTGCTAGAAAAATGTGGCGCTATCAAGATAATATTTTTATTTTCTATGCTTTTAAGCCAAGGACGAATATATTTTTTGACATCTCTAGAAGAGCCATGGATGACAAATATAACTTTTGTATTTTGATCTACTTGTTTTGGTAAAACATAATATAAATCCACATCAGGTTTGTCCCATGACGCATAAGTTACTTTATTAATTTCATAAGAATATACATTAAATGAGTAAACTGTTATTAGGGATACAATAAAATATTTCATAACTTTTATTCTATCAATGAATTAGATTAATTAGGTTAAAATATTAATTGTTTAATTGGAATAGAATCATTGAATAAATATTTAGAATTAATTGAAAAAATACATGCCTCTCCTTTCAGGCTAACTTTTGTATCAAGTGGCGGAGGTACAAATGCTATATCGAATTTATTAAAGGTCCCTGGTGCAAGTAATACAGTATTGGAATCCTATATACCTTATTCAAAAGAATCTATGGATACTTTTCTAAATAAAACCCCTGATCACTATTGCTCTCTTGAAACATGTTTAAGTATGGCTGCAAATGCTTTTAAAAAATCCAAAGAAATTGATCAAAAAACAAAAACTAAATATCTGTTAGGTATTGCTATTACAGCAAACTTGGCAACAACTTATGAAAAAAGAGGTGAGCACAAATTCTTCATTGTTATTCAAGCTTATAACTATACCAAGTATCTAGAATGTTATTTAATAAAAGGTAATAGAACTAGAAAACAAGAAGAAGAACTAATAACAAATTGCGCTATAAGTTTATTAGCTGAATCTTGTGGCTTTGAATTTAATTTGCCTGAAATTGATGAAGAAATAAAAATTAATAAGATTAAAGCTGAAAAATCATGGGAAAAATTATTTAATAATAAAGTTGATTACATCTCAAATAATCGAAATAGTCCTGAATTAATCTTTCCAGGATCGTTTAATCCTCTTCATGAAGGGCATTTAAAAATGAAAGAATTGGCTGAAAAAAGAACAGGAATGCATACGACATTTGAGATTTGTGCAAATAATGCAGATAAACCTCCCCTAACTTTTTATGAAATCAAAAGAACGATAGATCAATTTCAAAATAATGAAAGTTGGATTTTAACTTCTGCTGGAAGATTTAGTGAAAAGGCAAAAATGTTTCCTAACTCAGTGTTTATTATTGGTGCTGATACATTAATGAGAGTTTTTGATGAAAAATTTTACAAAAACTATAAAGATATGAGAGATCATATACAACGATTTAATGATCACAATATTAATTTTTTGGTTTTTGGAAGAAAAGTTGGTAAAAGATTTATTTCCCTAAAAGAGATAACTATACCTGAGGTTATTAAAGAAAGGTGTACTGGTTTTGAAGAAGGTACGTTCAGAGATGATATCTCCTCAACAGCTTTAAGATTGACTAAAAATTAATTGTGAGGAGGCAACTTAGCTTCTACAAACCATTCATGAACTCTTTTTACTGGATTATACTTTTTTAATCTCATCTTTTTATTTTCAAGAGTAAACTTTCTGGTTTTTATTGCTGTATAGTGATAAGTGTGACTATCCCTAGTCTCATCTTCTGGGATTAAATATACTTTAGTCTGTTTTTTATCTGCCATTGTGATGAGAATTATACACAATCCCAGTAAATTCTTTTAAATTTTATTCAAGTTTTTATAAAAAGCTAAATTTCCGTATAAAGGTGCTCTTTTCTTAGTTATAACACCTATAGGCGTATTCTTAAGAATATCGAAGTGTACGCCTGTATTGTTATTAATAAAGTGCTTAAAGAAGTTTTGCTCATCAAAATGTCTATATATACTTCTTGATAAACTTCCAGCTAGTAGTATTCCCTTGCCTGGTAGAAATGATAATGTTAGATCTGATAATGTCTGAGACAACGATTTGATGAAACCATTCATAACAAATATAGCATCGGGTTCTTTGTCTATAAATTTTTTAAAAATTTCTTCTGCTGACAACTTTTCGTGAGCTAGTGTTTCATATATTTTTGAAATACCTGAGCCTGAAACAATATCCTCGAGTTTAGATGCTTCAAAATTAACATTTTTAAAATTTTGTTTAAGACGTTCTATAAAATTTTTTGTATTCCCTAACTCTGTAGGCAGTACAATTTCATTCATTGAAAAAGCTGCTCCAAGACCAGTACCTGGACCAAAGAATAGCAAATTATTATTATACGTTTTACCGTTTTGTATGATCTTAATGCTTTCCTTAATATAGCTATAACTATGTGCAATAGATTCCCAATCATTTAATAAATAGCACTCCTTTAGTTTAAATTTTTCTTTTAAATTATCTTGATTAAAAGAGAAGTTTTTATTTGTCATTGTTATAGAATTGTCTATTTTTGGACCTGCTACGGACATAATTAAAGTGTCTATATTATGTTTTTTTATGAGTCCATCTAGATTTTTATAAAAAGTGGTTTCATTGAATGCCTTTTTATTTATACAACTGATTTCATTTGAATCTGAATAAGCTATAGCATATCTTATATTGGTTCCACCAATATCTATCAATAAAAGTTTATTCATATCTTGTTTAGGCTATTTGTAAGAAAGACCAAATCCATATTCATATTTTGGTTGATAGTTTTGATCTCCATAATTTAAAGGGTTGCTTGAAGATATACTTGGCCAAGAAAAAGGTAACTTTCCTTTAAAATCATAGTTAACTGAATTATCTAGATTTGTAAAAATTACGTCGTTAATGCCCTCAACGGAAGTTCCGGGTAACCAAATAGTTACAAAAGCATCTGAGATATCTATCTCTTCATCAACTATTAAGGGCCTACCTGTAATAAATAAAGACACCACCTTAATACCTTCTTTTGCATATTTTTTCATTAACTGAATATTATTAGCATTTTGTTTGGAAAAGTTTAAATTTTTGATATCACCAAAACCTTCAGCATATGGGGTTTCACCAAAAACCATAATGACAAAGTCAGGTTTATTTTTATAAGACCCATCCTTAGAATACTCAACACTTCCTCCAAGTTGAGTAATATGATTTGACAGTGATTCAAAAATACTCTGAGTTTTTGGAAAATCTTCATTTGATATTTCTGTACCTTCCCAGGATTTTCCTTGCCATGTAATTGTCCAACCACCCATTTGATTCTCTATTTTTTTTGATTGGTCTCCTACTATTAAAAAATTTCTATTGGGATTCATTGGAAGTGTTTTATTATTTTTTAGCAACACAAGAGATTCTCTAACTGCTTGTCTAGCTAATGCAATATGAGAACTATCACCAAGATGATTTTTTTTGTATTCATGCGGTACTCTTCCATCGAATAGACCTAAATGTTTTTTTACATTTAAAATTCTTATAACTGCATTATCTAAAATCTCAATTGGAATAATGCCGTTTTTTACTTGATCAAGTGTGTTCCAATATAAAGATTCCCATTCAGTAGGAACCATGTATATATCCACGCCTGAAATAAGAGCATTAGGACAGTTTGCATCATTACATTCTGGTATTTGACCATGGCCATTCCAATCCCCAACAATAAAACCATCAAATTCCATTTGCGACTTAAGAATATCTGTTAAAAGGTATTGATTTCCATGACTTTTGACACCATTCCACGAATTAAAACTTGCCATTATTGAAATAGCACATGAGTCAATTACTTCATAGTAGGGTTTGCCATGTATATTTTTTAAAGTCTGTTCATCGATAATAGTATTTCCCTGATCAATACCATTTTTTGTTCCACCATCACCAAGAAAATGTTTCGCTGTAGCTAAGACATGATCATTATCTAAAAAGTTTTTTCCATAGCCTTGCAATCCTAAAATAAAATTTTTACCAAGTTTTGATACAAGTTCTGGGTCTTCTGAATATCCTTCATAAGTTCTTCCCCATAGATCGTTTTGAGGAACAGCAATAGTTGGTGCAAATGTCCAAATTATGCCTGTTGAAATAACTTCTTTTGCTACCGCTGCTCCAATATTTCTTAAAAGAGTTTCATTTCTTGTTGCCCCAAGTGCAATATTGTGTGGAAAAATTGTTGCTCCGATTACATTATTATGGCCATGAACAGCATCTGTGCCCCATAATATCGGTATTTTTTGTCCATCAATATTTGTAGATGCATCATAATAGTTTTTACTTAAATTTTTCCAATCTTCTATGGTGCTATTTTTATTTTGATTTGGAAAACCTCCACCACCATTTAATATAGTCCCTAGATGGAATTTTTTTGCCTGCTTTGGAGAAACACTATTGATCTCAGGCATAATAACTTGTCCGACTTTTTGCTCCAAAGTCATTTTTTCTAAAATGGCTTTGGAAAACGCTGTGTGATCAGATAATTTGCATTCATTAGGATTAGACCAATCTACCTGAGCATAAGCAAATGAGTTAAAGAGTAATAATAAGATTAATTTTTTCATAGTTTTAATTTATGCAAAAGCAAC
>CEUJ01021081.1_pt1 | contig 11831 bp, 14 predicted proteins | sample 361531 | NCBI WGS metagenome assembly CEUJ01 (sample SAMEA2622842, study PRJEB7988) | marine metagenome | biome: marine biome (ENVO:00000447); feature: marine epipelagic mixed layer (ENVO:xxxxxxxxx); material: "saline water (ENVO:00002010), including plankton (ENVO:xxxxxxxx)" | depth 140 m | reverse complement strand
TTTTGGTGCGACAGGTTCAATCGGATCTAGTTTAGCTGAACAATTGGCAAATTCAGGAAATAGCGTTCATTTAGTTGGCAGAAATGAAAATGAAACAAAAAATATTTCTGAAAAACTAGGCTGCACTTTTACAATAGCTAATGTTTTAGAAGACGGATTTATAGAAAAAGTTAAAAATGACATTTCTGATATAAAAGGAGTTGCATATTGTGTTGGTTCAATAGATTTAAAACCTTTAAGAATGGTTAATGAACAAGATTTTAATACATGCATGAAACTAAATCTTTATTCAGCAGTTGAGGTTATAAAAGGTTACCAAGAAAGTTTAAAAAAAAACAAAGGTTCAGTTGTTTTGTTTTCAACAGTTGCAGCACAAAGAGGATTTACTAACCACGCAATAATTGCGTCAACAAAAGCCGCAGTTGAGGGATTAACTGTTTCTTTAGCGGCAGAATTTGCTCCGAACATCAGAGTAAACTGTATTGCACCTAGTTTAACAAATTCAAAAATTGCAGAACCAATGTTAAAAAATAAGGTATTGGCAGATGGGATAGCAAAAGCTCATCCTTTAAAAAGATTAGGTGAAGGTAAGGACTCAGCCTCTCTTGCAAAATTTCTTATTACTGATGACAGTTCTTGGGTTACTGGACAAATAATAGCCGTTGATGGAGGAAGATCAAAATTATCTTAAAAATTATGTATATTGCAATGAATAGATTTAAAATCGTCCTTGGTAAGGAAAAAGAATTTGAGAATGTTTGGAAAAATAGGGATACACATTTAGATGGTGTAAAAGGTTTTAAAAATTTTAATTTAATTAAAGGAGAAAAAAATGAAAATTACTCTCTTTACTCATCACACAGTACTTGGGACTCCAAGGAAGATTTTATTAACTGGACAAAATCAGAGGCATTTAGATTAGCTCATAAAAATGCAGCTCAGCATAGAGATTTATATTTAGGTCCACCAGACTTTGAAGGTTTCGAAGTAGTATTTTAATAAATATGAAATTATATTTCATATTATTTTTTTTTATCGTAAGTTTTTCAAACATATCTAAAGCTAATATTGAATTAAAAAAATTAGTTGATTTAAATGACCCATGGGGTTCGTCTTTTATTGATGAAAATAATCTTATTGTCACAGAAAAAAAGGGGTTGTTAAAAATAATAAACATTAAATCAAAAAAAATTCTCAAATTGAAACATAATTTAAATGTTATTGAATACGGTCAAGGAGGCCTATTAGATATTCTTTTTTATAACGATTTTGTTTATGTAACTTATACTGAAAATAGAGGAAATTGGAAAACAAGTACTTCTATTGCAAAAGCAAAACTTGATTATTCAAATTTAAAATTTAAAAATATTTTTCAGGCAAATCCACCTATTGATTCTGGTTATCATTTTGGCTCAAGGTTAGCCATTAAAGATAATTACATTTTTGCAACTGCGGGTGAAAGAGGAAGGGGTATGATAGCTCAAGATCCATCCAAACATCCAGGGAGCATTATTAGAATTCACCTGGATGGTAGTATTCCCAAAGATAATCCGAGATTTACGGGAAAAAAAAATTGGCTTCCCGAAATTTATCAAATAGGTGTTAGAAATCCCCAAGGTTTGACCGTTTCACCTTTTGATGAAAAAATTTACATGAGTAACCATGGTGCTAAAGGTGGTGATTGGTTTGGGGAAGTAAAAAAAGGTGAGAATTATGGGTGGAAAATATTAGGTTGGGGTGGAAAAAATTATTCAGGAACACCTATAGGTCCTAAATGGATGCCAGGTTTTACAAAACCACTAAAATATTGGGTACCTTCAATAGCAGCTAGCGCAATTACTATTTACAAAGGAAAAGAGTTTTATGAGTGGAATGGTCATGCCTTAATAACCTCTCTCAAAGATCAGTCTCTTAGAAAATTGATTTTTAATGATAAAAAAAAAATAAAAGAAGAAATTATTTTTCAAAATAAAATAGGAAGAATTAGAGATATTCAAATTCATCCAAAAAATGGAAAGATATACTTTCTTGCAGGAGATAGTTTGTGGTTAATGGAAAAAAATTAGTTCTCCTTTTTTATCTTTCATTATTTATAATTACATATAATGATATTGTGTTAACAATGGAAAAAAAACCATATCACCACTTGCCTGATGGTACGTTTCAAAATCCCAAAGGTTCTCCAGAAAGAGATCCAAATTTAAAATGGTCTTTTAAAATTTTCAATCAAGAGAAAAAGAAACTTGATATGACAGTTCCAAAAGATCATATATTAGAAAAAGAGAAAGTTTTATCAAATCTTAAAAAATATAAAGATGATGATTATATAGCCTGGATTGGCCACGCTACATTTTTAATTAAAATAGGTGAAAATACTATAATTACAGATCCTGTTTTTTCAAAAAACGCCGGTCCATTAATTTTTGGACCTAAAAGATTTGCAAAACCTGCTCTTGATCTGAAAGAAATTCCAAGAGTAGATATTTTTTTATTAACACATAATCACTATGACCATCAAGATATGATGACAATTAGAAGATTTCCTTATAAAACTGCAAAAGTTTTACTTCCATTAAAACTTGGAAAATATTTCACTAAAAATGGATATAATGATGTTAATGAAATGGATTGGTATGATGAAATCCAAATAAATGAGAAGTTAAAAATAACACTTCTCCCAGCAGTTCATTGGTCAAAAAGAAGTTTAACAGATACGAATAAATCGTTATGGGGAAATTTTTTAATTGAATATGAAGGAAAAAAAATTTTGTTTAATTGTGATACAGGTATAGGAGATATCTACAAAAAAATTGGACAAGAATTTGGTCCTATTGATTTAACATTTATTAATATAGGCGCTTATAATTTTTATCCAATTATGCCTCTAAAAGATAAATCTGTTTATCATACTAATCCTGAACAAGCGCTTGAGATCGCTCAAAATTTAAAAAGTAAAAAAGTGATAGGAATGCATTGGGGTACTTTTGTTTTGTCTTTAGAACCAATTATGGAGCCTAAAGATAGATTTAAAGCTAATGCAAAAAAATATGGTTTTAAGGATAAAGATGTTATTGTTTATAAAATAGGTGAATTTGATTCTTTAAAAGAACTACTTAATTATAATTAATTATCTAAAATTTTCTTTTTCGCTTTTTCAAATTCTTCTTCAGTTAAAACCCCATCCTTTAAAAGATTATTTAATTTATCTAATTCCTCGCTCAAATTTTTTTTACTCTGTAAAGTATCCTCAGTATCAACTTCATCATTATTTTCGTTTTGTTTAATTGCATTTTTAGCACTTAGACCATTCATTATCGCAGATCCTCCAAGATAAAGCACGAAGCAAAGTATTGGAATTACCAAACCAAAGAAAATTATTTTTTCCATATATCAATCCTCATCTTCCTCTCTCCAATTTTTTTCATACATCAACCAGGCAGCAAATACCACAGAGCATGTTCCTACAATCATACCATAATCAAATCCTGTTTGTTGATCATAAAGGTACCAACCTAATTGAGTTGCGCCTATAGGAGGCACAGTCAAAATAGCCATCAAAATTGCTATTCTATAAGGATATTTTGGTTTTTTCATAATTAAGTCTACCAAAAATTTAACGATGATTTAATTATTAAACTTGCGATCTTTTGAAACAGTCAATCGTATTTTTTAACAAACAGGCAATAGTCATTGGTCCGACACCACCAGGGACAGGTGTTAAAGCTCTCGCATTTTTTGAAACTTCTTCAAATGCAACATCTCCAACAATCCCCTTGTCTGTTTTATTAATTCCAACATCTATTACAATTGCATCTTTCTTAACCCAATCACCTTTGACAAGCTCTGGTATACCAACTGCTGCAACAATAATGTCTGCCTCTAAACACTCTGCTTTTAAATTTTTTGTTCGAGAATGAGTAATAGTTACAGTGCAATTTTCTTTTAACAAAAGCTGAGCCATTGGCTTACCGTTTAAATTTGATCTTCCAACTATGACAGCTTTTTTACCGCTTAAATTTTTTTCAAATTCTTTTATTAGTAAATAACATCCCAAAGGAGTGCAGGGTACTGAACTTTCATAACCAGAGGAGAGATTTCCTACATTCATTGGATGAAATCCATCCACATCTTTAGAATAATCAATTGCCTCAATTATTTTTTGTTTATCTATGTGTTTTGGAAGCGGCAACTGAACCAGAATTCCTGACACGGTATCATCTTTATTTAATTCTTGAATTTTTTCTAATATTACTTTTTCCTCTATATTATCTGGATATTTAACAACATCAGATTTCAGTCCAACTTCGTTAGCTGATTTTTCCTTGTTTCTTACATAAATTTGGCTTGGCGTTAAATCACCAATAAGAATTACAGTTAAACCGGGGACTTTATTATACTTTGTTTTAAGTTCTAAAACTTCTTTTTTTAATTTCTCTCTTAACTCTGCAGCAGCTTTTTTTCCGTCAATTAAAATCATATTTAGAATATTATTGGAGCAATGTAGAGCTTCATACACATTTCTATGAACCAAATCAACAAAAGTAAAATAATTGGCGAAATGTCTAATGAACCTAAATTTGGCAAAAAACGTCGTATTTTTGCTAAAAAAGGATTTGTAAGTCTATAACTTAAATCTAAAATAGAATAAACAAGTCTATTTTGAGTGTTTAAAATATTAAATGCTACTAACCAACTAAGTATAACATTTATTATAACTACATATGAATATAATTTAAGTATCTGCAAGACAAGATAAAAAATAGCTATCATTTTTTTTCAATATAAATAGATGAGCTTGGGAAAGCAAAAGAAGCTTTATTATTTTCAACAATTTGTTTGATCTTTATAGCTAATCTTTCTTTCACAGATAACCAATCATTCCAACTGCTAGAATTTGTGAAACATCTTACGTACATATCAATTGAACTATCAGAAAATTTATCTACTCGTACTGCATATCCAACTTTTATATTAAAATCTTCACTTTCTTTTATATGATTTTCAATTTGATCTCTTATGGTTTTTAATTGATCAACTGTAGTGTCATATTGAAGTGTTATAATCCAACTTATCAACCAATTAGATGTCTCACTAACATTTACAACTGCATTTTCAGCAAATTGAAAATTTGGTATTATTGCTAGAGATTTATCAAATTTTCTAATTGTTGTTGATCTAAATCCAATTTTTTCTACAATTCCTTCAATAATACCATCCACAGAAATCCAATCACCTATTTTAAATCTTTTTTCAACAAGAACTAAAATTCCAGAGATTAAATTTTTAAATAAGTCCTGAGCGCCCAAAGCGACAGCAACACCAAACAAACCTAGTCCAGCAATTATTGGGCCAATCTTAATTCCCCAAAGCTCAAGGACAGCAGCAAGGCCCAGTATGAAAATTAATATTTTCAATGATTTTATAATCCAGCCAATAAGCTCTCTTGTTAACAATTTATCTAATCCACTTAAAATGTATGATATTGGCTCAATAATTTGATGAATAACCCAAAAAATTAAAATAGTAATTAAAGTTCGGTTAATTGTATCTACAATCTCCCTACCCTCTAAAGAAAAAGTCATATAGTAACTTGCGATAAAAAAGCCTAACACAATAGGTAAAAATCTTGCTGGTCCTACTAATGCTGTAACAAAAGTGTCATCTAATTTGTTTGTAGTTCTTTTTGAAATCACTTCTAATTTTTTTATTATCAGTTTACTTATTAGTCCTCTAAATATTAAAAATATAAAAAATATTCCTATACCGATTAATATTTGAAAGATATCAACTCCTAAGATACCTTTGTTCCAAACGGATAAAAATATTTCTGAAAAATTATTTAAAATTTCCATATTTAAATTTTATATAACAAAAACTCTTCTTCACCAGGATTAAAAAGAAAAATTTTCTTCCATTTTATTTCATTCAAAATTGATGAGCATTTCTCACCAATACACATCAAATTTGTGTCCATCCATAACCCTTCTGACTTATGCATTTTGATAAAATTAAGAAAACTAGATGCACTGTTTTGGGAATATATATAAACAATTTCTGGCATATCTAATTTTAAATTATTGAAAAAATTTTCATCATAATTTCTGTTATGTGATGTCTTGTAAGTTATCAACCTTTTAATGTCATAGCCTTTTGCTAAAAGCTGCTTATCTAGATCTGAAGATATCGTTTCACCGCTCAAATAAATTATTTTTCCGTCTTTTTTATCAAAATTTTGAAAAATTATTTCTTTAAGATTAGAAACATTTCCTCCAGCCGATATAACGTTTTGAAAACCAAATCTTCTTACCTCTTTTTCTGTCAGCTCACCAACACAAAAACACAGAATTTTTTTGTTTATATTACTCGAATTCAAATATCTTACTGCGTTAGCACTGGTAAAAATAATTCCCTTGTAATCTGAAAAGTTTATTTCCTCATATATTGTTGGTTCAACTGTTAACAAGGGTAAATGAGAAACTTTATGACCTAATAATTTAAATTTTATTATCATCTCGGAACAATCATTTAATGGTCTTGTCAATAAAATATGCATTTTATTTTTTATAAGAATTATTTGATTTTTTTTTTAAAATTAATCCCACTTTTTCTCCCAAAGATTTTGCATTTTTTAATTTAGATGTTCTTTTTTCATAAAATCTTTTTTTTCCATCAAGAGAAAAAAGTTCAGCCTCAATTGAAATTTTATTCTTTTTTATGACAGCATGAGCTCCTACCGCAGTTTGACAATCACCTTGTAAAACTTTTAAAACTCCCCTTTCAGCATTTGCCCTTGCGTAAGTTTTAACGTGATTAATTTTTTTTAAAATAGAAATAATTCTATTATCTTTTTTTCTACACTGTAATGCTATTATTCCCTGTCCAGCACTAGGAATAATTTTTTTAGTTGAAAAAATTTCTGTAACCACATTTTTTAACATCAAAGATTTTATACCTGCATAAGATAAAATTATTGCATCGTATATTCCATCATTCAATTTTTTGATACGAGTATCAACATTTCCTCTTATAAGTTTACATTTTAAATCATTTCTAATTTTTTTTATTTGGAATTCTCTCCTAAAAGATGATGTTCCGATAGTTGAATTTAATTTTAAATCTTTTAACTTTAATTTATTTTTTGATATCAAGATTTCTCTTGGATCATTTCTTTCCAAAAAAAAATCTGTTTTTAAATTAACTGTCTCATCAGCAGGTAGATCTTTGAGAGCATGAACGGCTATATCAATTTTTTTTTTTTGTAATTCTTTTTCAATCGTGGAGGAAAACAAACCTTTGCCTCCTACCTCAGAAAGTCTTATATTTTTATAATGATCACCTTTAGTTTTTATTTTTTTAATTAAGATTTCATTTTTTTTTAAATTTGTGTTTTTTAGAATAATATTCTTTGCTCTTTGAGCATAAATCAAAGCTAATTTGCTAGCTCTCGATCCGATTATTATTTTGTTTCTCATTTAATTTATTTCATACTTGTATAAAAATTGTACTATTATTAAAAACAATTTTAATGACTAAAAAACCTATAATTCTTGGAATAGAGTCTAGCTGCGATGAAACAGCAGCAGCTATTTTAACTGAGGATGACAATAAAAATCCAAAAATTTTATCCAATATAATATCGAGCCAGGTGAATATTCACAAGAAATTTGGTGGTGTAGTTCCAGAGTTAGCCGCAAGATCACATATAGAAAAAATTGATTGGATTGTTGAAAAAGCAATTGAAGATAGTGGTGTAAAAATAAATGAGATAGATGCTATTGCTTCTACAGCTGGTCCGGGTTTGATAGTTTGCTTGTCCGTTGGATTGAGTTTTGGAAAAACTTTGGCAGCATCTTTAAAGAAACCATTTATTGCTGTAAATCACTTAGAAGGTCATGCTCTTAGTCCAAAACTAAATTCAAAATTAGAATATCCTTATTTACTTTTATTGATTTCTGGAGGTCACTCACAGTTCTTAAATGTTAAAAATTTTGGTGAGTATAAAAGACTAGGCACAACTATTGATGATGCATTAGGCGAAGCTTTTGATAAAACTGCAAAACTCTTAGGGATTGAATTTCCTGGGGGCCCAGAAATTGAAAATTTAGCAAACAAAGGTAATCCAAAAAGATATGTTTTACCAAAACCCATTATTAACAGAGGAGGTTGTAATCTCTCTTTTGCAGGATTAAAGACTGCAGTATTAAAAATATCAAAAGAATTAAAAACTAATCAAGATAAGTTTGATCTTGCGGCGTCATTTCAATATACGATAGAACAAATTCTTTTAAAAAAAACAAAAAACGCATTTAAAGAATTTGAAAAACAACAAAATCTCCAAGAAAAAAAATTCGTAGCTGCTGGGGGTGTTGCGGCTAATAAAAAAATTAGATCCATGTTAGAAATACTATGCAAAGAAGAAAATTATATAAGTTTATTTCCTCCACTTGAGTTTTGTGGAGATAACGCAGCAATGATTGCAATGGTTGGCTTAGAAAAATTTAAACTAAAAAAATTTAATAATTTAAATTATCCTGCAAAACCAAGGTGGCCCCTTGATGAAGATGCAGCTTTCCTAAAAGGAGCAGGGGTCCAGCTTCAATGAAATATTGGTTATTAAAATCTGAGCCAAATGTTTGGTCTATTGATCAGCAAATTGAGGCAGGAGCAAAAGGGGCCACTTGGGATGGAGTTAGAAATTTTCAAGCTGCAAGAAACCTTAAGTCTATGAAAAAAGGAGATCTATGTTTTTTTTATCATTCAAACATAGGAAAAGAAATCGTTGGAATTGTTGAAGTAATTAAAGAATATTACCCAGATAAAACTGATAAATATGGCAAATTCGTTGCAGTCACTGTTAAATTTAAAAAAAAACTATCAAAATCGATTACTCTACATGAGATTAAAAAAAACAAGCATTTACGCCATTTATCGCTAATCAAACAAAGTCGATTATCTGTTATGCCAATAGACTCTAAAAGCTGGAAAATTTTAAATAACATGAGTAAGATTTGAATTAAAAATTATTATGCCAAAGAAAAAAAAATCTAAAAAAAAGAAAAAGAATAAAAAGAAGTCTCCTCGGCCAAAAAAGAGGGTGAGTAAAGCAATAAGAAAAATTAAGAAATCATCAAAAAAAAATCAAAAAAAAAGGAAAAAGAAAAAAATTATAAGTATTGAAAAATCACCTGTTCAAGAGCTTATTATAAAAACAAGACCTGAGTGGATTAAAAGTAGCTTAGCTAATAAATCTCAGTATCAAAATAGATATAAAGAATCTATAAAAAATAATAACGTTTTTTGGAAAAAAGAAGGAAAAAGAATAACTTGGATTAAGCCATATAAGAAAATTAAAGATGTTAAGTATAGCAGCGAGGAAGTTAGAATAAAATGGTTTGAAGATGGTACATTAAATGCATCTGCTAATTGCATTGACAGACATTTAAAAGATAAAAAAGATAAAACAGCAATAATTTGGGTTGGCGATGATCCAAAAGATACTCAAAAAATTTCTTATAAACAATTACACCAAAAAGTATCCAAAGCAGCTAATGGACTTAAAAAATTAGGAATTAAAAAAGGAGATCGTGTAACAATTTACCTAACAATGATCCCTGAACTTGCTATTCTAATGCTTGCTTGTGCAAGAATTGGAGCAATTCATTCTATAATATTTGGTGGTTTTTCTGCTGAGTCAATTTCAGGAAGAGTTAATGATTGTGAGTCAGAATATATTATAACTGCAGATGAAGGTGTGAGGGGTGGCAAGATAATTCCTTTAAAAGCTACAACTGATGAAGCTTTAACAAGTTGTCCAAATGTTAAAAAATGTATAGTTGTAAAAAGGACTGGAAACTACGTTTTTTGGGATAATGATAGAGATGTTTGGTATCATGAACTTATTAAAGATGTTCCAAACCATTGTGAACCTGAAGAAATGAATGCCGAAGATCCACTATTTATTCTTTATACCTCTGGATCAACAGGAAAACCAAAAGGAGTGTTGCATACAACTGGAGGATACATGGTCTATGCATCAATGACTCACCAATATATTTTTAATTATAAACCTAAAGATATATATTGGTGCACAGCTGATATAGGTTGGGTTACGGGACACAGCTACATCATTTATGGTCCATTAGCTAACGGAGCAACAACAATCATGTTTGAAGGTGTTCCAAATTATCCTGACAGTTCCAGATGGTGGCAGATAATTGATAAATTTAAAGTTAACACATTTTATACAGCTCCAACTGCGATTAGAGCTCTCATGAGGGAAGGAAATGACCCTGTTAATAAAACCTCTAGACGATCACTAAAATTACTAGGAACTGTTGGTGAACCAATTAATCCAGAAGCTTGGATGTGGTATTATAAAACAGTGGGAAATTCTAAATGTCCAATTGTAGACACTTGGTGGCAAACGGAGACAGGTGGAATTTTAATTGCACCGCAGACTGGCGCTATAGCACTTAAACCTGGTTCTGCTACAAAACCATTTTATGGAATTAAACCAGTTATAGTTAATAAAGACGGAAAAGAAATTAAAGGTCCTGGTGAAGGGAGATTATGTATTGCGCAATCTTGGCCAGGTCAAATGAGAACTGTTTATGGTGATCATCAAAGATTTATTGATACATATTTTTCACAATTTAATGGAAAATATTTTACTGGAGATGGTTGTCGAAGAGATAAAGACGGTTACTACTGGATTACAGGTAGAGTGGATGATGTTATAATTGTATCAGGACACAATCTTGGAACTGCTGAAATTGAAAGTGCTTTTGTAGCTCATCCAAAAGTGGCTGAAGCTGCTGTAGTTGGTTATCCTCATGATATAAAAGGAAACGGTTTGTATTGTTATGTAACATTAAATGCTGGAGAAAAAGAAACGGGTGATTTAGAGAGAGATTTAAAATTATGGGTAAGAAAACAAATTGGACCTCTTGCAACACCTGATTTAATTCATTTCACTCCGGGATTGCCTAAAACAAGATCAGGAAAAATCATGAGAAGAATTTTAAGAAAAATTGCAGCAAATGAACATGGTCAACTTGGTGATACAACAACTTTAGCTGAACCAGGAGTTGTTGACAGTTTAGTTGAAAATAGAAAAAATATTTAAATTTTTATTCTTTCTTTAAATTCTTTTTTTACTACATCCCATTTTAAAATCACTGAGTTTAAAACAATTTTACGATCAAGTGTTTTTAGCTCATCGGCTATGGGTGCCCACTTATATAATGATAATGCACTTTTATTAAATGGAAGATCATCGAAATAAATATTCCAGTCAATATTTTTAGATCTTTCTTCAAAATTTTTCTTTGCTTCATTAATTATATTTTGTGGCATTTCATTTTTGATTTCATTGTCTAAAATTTTTAAAAAAATTTCTTCTGCTTTATTAACGTCCTCATAACTCATATTTGCCTTTAAATAAGAGAATGTAAATAATGTTAAATCTTGAAGAGCAGCAGCATAAATATTCCACTTGGCTAAATTCACAGACTTCATAAATTCATCATTCTCGAAATGAAGAACATATCTTGTGCCCATTCTAGTTTTTAAATATCCATAAAGTGTTACTTGACTTACCCACGCAGACTTAGTCTGAATAAATTCTTCAAGGTCATCTAAATTAGTCAATTTTTTTTTAGGTACAAAGGCCTTGAATAAAGCAAAGAGATATACTTTAAAGTCATTCCAAGATAAATCTTTCCAAGTTAGTTTATATTTTCCCATAAAAAGCGCTTATTTACATAATTATACCTCAAAAACCCCACTATTATGAACAATTTTAACACTTTAAATCTCTTTCATAATGGTTA
>CEUJ01146493.1_pt1 | contig 11855 bp, 13 predicted proteins | sample 361531 | NCBI WGS metagenome assembly CEUJ01 (sample SAMEA2622842, study PRJEB7988) | marine metagenome | biome: marine biome (ENVO:00000447); feature: marine epipelagic mixed layer (ENVO:xxxxxxxxx); material: "saline water (ENVO:00002010), including plankton (ENVO:xxxxxxxx)" | depth 140 m | reverse complement strand
AAAGATGCTAATTGCTTTTCAATTAATTCAATTACTGATATTAAAAATCTAAATGATCAACTTAAAAAATAAAAAAGTATTAATCACAGGATCAACTGGAGGTATAGGAAATTGTCTTGTCGAAAAATTTCATAGCTTAGGATCAAATATAGTAGCTACTGGTACTAATGAGGAAAAATTGAATGCTCTTAAATTAAAATTTAGCAATATTCATATTGAAAAATTCAAATTAGATGAACATAACAAAATTGAAGAATTTATAGAGAAAGTTAATGAAAAATTGCAAGGCATTGATATTTTGATTAACAATGCAGGTATTACATTAGATAACTTGTCAATTAGATTATCTGAGGAAAACTGGAAGAAGGTTTTAGATATTAACTTATCATCAACTTTTTTAATGTGCAAATTTGCAATTAAAAAGATGCTGAAAATGAAATATGGAAAAATTATAAATATAACCTCTATCGTTGGACATACAGGCAATCTTGGTCAAGCAAACTACGCAGCATCTAAAGCGGGAATAATAGCATTTTCAAAAAGTTTAGCTATTGAATATGCTAAAAAAAATATAAATATAAATTGTGTATCACCAGGTTTTATAAAAACAGAGATGACAGATAAAATTAACGATGAATTTAAAAAAAATCTAATTAACAAAATACCTTCAGGAAAACTTGGAACTGGCAAAGATGTTTCAAATTGTGTAGCTTTTTTAGCCTCAGATAGCGCTGATTATATTAATGGTGAAACCATTCATGTTAATGGCGGAATGTATATGGCTTGACAATTCTTATTAATAATCTAATAAGAAATTGAATATAAACACGAAAGGAATTCATGTCAGAAGAAATTAAGGGAAAAATAAAAAAAATAGTTGCAGATCACTTAGGAATCGAAGAGGAAAAAGTAACCGAAGAGGCAAGTTTTATCGATGATTTGGGTGCAGATAGTTTAGACACAGTTGAATTAGTGATGGCTTTTGAGGAGGAATTTGGTTCAGAGATTTCAGACAGTGAGGCTGAGAAAATTTTAACTGTAGGCGATGCAATTAAATTTATTGAAAGCAAAGCTAATTAAAATTTTATTAAAATATGATGCATGATAAAAAAAATATCATGGTTATATTGTCTTCTCCGTCGGGTGTTGGAAAAACCACTTTAACAAAAAAAATTCAGCAAAAATACCAAACCTTTAAAATATCAGTATCACACACAACTAGGTTACCAAGATCAAATGAAGTAAACGGTGTAGATTACCATTTTATCTCTGAAAAAAAATTTAAAGAGTTTATCAATCAAAACAAATTTTATGAGTATGCTAAAATTTTTGAAAATTATTATGGAACATTAAAAGAGACAGTAGATAGTGACATAATTAAAAATGATTTGATTTTCGATATTGATTGGCAAGGAACTAAGCAGCTTTCAAAATTTAAGCAGTTAAATTTAATTAAGATTTACTTAATCACAGACAATAAAAATGAACTTAAAAATAGACTTATCAAAAGAAATCAAAACACTAAAGAAGAAATAGAAAAAAGATTTAACTCTTTTGATGAGGACATAAAGCATTGGAATGATTATGACTATATTATTATAAACAAAAATCTTGATGTATGTTTTAAACAAATTGAGACAATCATTGAATTAAATAAAAAAGAACAAATTATTCATTTTCAAAAAGCTCAGTAATTTTATAATATATCTCTGGTCTAATTTCTGTAGGTCTAGATTTGAGATTCAAATCTTTAATTTTATTAACATGACTGGAGTTTAATATTTTTTTGATATTTTTATTTATCATTTTTCTTTTATTTGAAAATAAAATATTTGTTACTTTTTCAAGATTATTGACGTCTTTAATATAAAAAGAGTTTGATTTAGGTTGAAAATGAATTACTAAAGAATTTACCTTTGGTTTTGGAAAAAAACAATTAGGTGAAACAACGAATTTTTTTACGTTTTTAAGTCTCAAATTAGACAAAATTGACAATCTTCCGTAATTCAATGTGGAATATTTTCCAGTAATTTTATCGCCTAATTCTTTTTGAAACATTAAAATTAAATTTCTAAATTTGGGGGGCCATTTATTAAACTTTATTATTTTAACTAATATTTGAGATGATATATTATATGGTAAGTTTCCAAAAATAACTGAATTCTTTTTATCAATTCCCTCTAGATCAAATTTGAGAATATCGTAATTGTAAACTTTTACTTTCTTATTTTGAAAATATTTAGCTTTTATTTCATCGAATAAATTATTGTCTTTTTCAATTAAAGAAAGAGACTTAGGATTTTTTTTTAGAATTTCCTCTGTAAGTGCCCCTTTACCAGGACCTATTTCTATAATATCTTTATTTTTTATTTCAACTAAGTTTATAATTTTTTTTATAATATTTTTGTCTGTCAAAAAATTTTGTCCTAGAGATTTTTTTGCAAACTTCATTTAACAATTTTTTTTATAAATTTAATGCACTCTATTAAACTTGTAGGATTAGCTTTATTTTTCCTAATCAAATTTTTTGCTATTCCGTGATCCGGGGATACTCTTAGATATTTTAATCCCAAAGTTACATTAATTGCTTCAAATTTTGATAAAGTTTTAAATGGAGCTAAAACTTGATCATGATACATTCCAAAAACTAAATCATATTTTCTATAATCGTTTATAAAAATTGTATCTGCAGCTATTGGACCGTCTATTTTAATTCCATCATTTTTAAGTTTTATTATTGATGGTAAAATAATTTTTACTTCCTCAGAATTAGGTCTAAATTCTGCGTTATGAGGATTCAAACCGAGTATTGCGATTTTAGGAGACTTACCATAGTTTTTTCTGTACCACTTATTGGCTGTTTTAATCTTACTTATAATTACTTTAGGAGTTATTTTCTTGATAACATCTTTTAAATCAACGTGAGTAGTAATTGGGCATACTGAGAGTTTTTTTCCTTTTATTAGCATAACCTCTGAATTATTTTTAATATTACACTTTTTTGCTAAATATTCAGTTACACCAAAATTTTTCTTTAAATGTTTTTTATCTATAGCGCAATTTATTATTCCTCCAACCCTTTTTTCAATTGCTAGGTTGTGGGCCAAATTAAGACTTTTTTTTATAAACTTTGACGTTTCATTATTTGAAACTTTAAAAGGATTTTTAAATTCAATACCTACATCTAAAATTTTTAATCTATTACCTTTAACCTCCTCATTAATATCTCGAACTTTTGAAATTTTAATCGCTAAGTTTAAATCTTTAAATTGTTTTAGGAGTAAATTATAATTAGAAATCAAATAAACTCTTTTTTTTGTTGATAAATCTAATTTTTTCCAAGATTTAAATATAATCTCTGAGTTAATACTATTTGGATCTCCGAAGACGATTGCAATTTTTTTACTCATTTAAGAATTTGATATTAGTTCCATTTCTTTTTTTTGACAAATGACTACTTGCGTAAAGATTTAACATTTCATTCTGTTTTTTATTTATTATAGACTCTTTAAGTTTATTGATATCTATATTATCCTTATTTGAAATTTTTCTTACATCATTAACTTTAAGTAACAAAATTTTATCTACAGATATAATTGGTTTAGAGATATCACCCGGTCTCATCTTTGATAAAATATTCAATAATTTTTCAGATAAGCCTGCAGAGTTTATCCATCCAAGTTTTCCACTATCAATAGAGGTAGTAGAAATACTATATTTTTTTGCAGTAGCACCAAATCCTTCACTATCAATGTTATTTCTAATTTCTTTTATTAATTCCTCTTTATTCTTGTTATTAATAAAATTTACTTCAATTTCAGATAAATTATATTCTTCAAGACTTTCTTTTTCTGAAATTATTTTATTTAAATCATCTAATATTTGATTTTCTTCAAGTTTTATTTCTTTGTTATATAATGCGTAAATTAATCTTTGCCAAGATAGTTCTATTCTAATATCCTCTAAATATTGATCGTAATCTATGCCATTACTCAAAAAAAGATTTTTTAAATTTTTTTTTTCTATCTGAAGCGAATAAGACAGTTTTTCTAAATGTGAATTAATTACTATATCATCTAATTTAAATTTATATTTGATAAGTTCTTCTTTTTTTAATTTCAAATCGATCAATGTTTTTAGAGATATTTTTTTTACTTTATTTATATTTTCTTGACTTAATTCATCATTATTAAGAAATAAAACACTCTTAATTTTATTTTCTAATTCAAAAGAGGTTATTATTTGATTTCCCACTCTAACAATAATACTATTTTCAAGGCTTTGCACATGATTGAATTGAAAAAATAATAACAAACATATTAAATTACAAAAGTTTCTTTTAATTAGTTTCATTTATTGACTTAAGCCAGGAGTATTAATAGACCCGAATGGACTTAAAGTTATTGTAAACATAAGTGAGTTTTCAGGCTCTAATTCTGAGTCATCGTAAAATTCTCTTCTGTAAATTAAACCAGCTCTTAAACAATCATTAATATATTCATAACTTAATTTATAGTATTCCGATGAATTTGTTATTAAATTTCTTTTATTGCTTAACTTAAATAAACCGTTATCTTGTTTATACTCAATACCAGAAGTAATGTACTCTTTAACTTCAGATACATTATTTTCTTCAAGATAGTCTAAATTAAAATTTATTTTATCCATTTCTAAATCTGCACTTAATTTATTATAATTCGTTTCTTTAAGATTTTGGTCGAGGGAATAATCATAGTTTATTTTAAAATTTTTGTTGTTGTTGAAATTAATATTACCAACAATATCAGAAAATCTATCATTCAAACTTGAAGATGATGGCATATTTTTATTATTTTTCTTTTCATTGATAATTTGACCTAAAGAAAAGTTAAGATTTGAGCCATTATTTATATGTTGGTAATTTAATCCAGCTGTTAAATTTGTGCCACTTTCAAAATTACTAGAGACGCCAAGTCTATCTAAAGAAAAAATATCTTTATCATGTAATATAAAATCTCCCGTCTGTTTACGCATATGATTAGGAGAATAACGCATTAAAATTTTTGGTGTTAAAAAGTGACTATTGTTATTCTCAACTTTTTTATATAAATCTAAAGATGCCAAGTATCCTACAGCTCCAAAAAACTCAGAAGTTGTTTTATCTTTAAATTTATCTATATTTTTTGTTTCGTAATTGAAATTTTTAATACTTGCTAAGAATTTACCATCATAAATTTTATCAAAATATGGATCATCAAAATTCCAACTCAAGTTATTTATTATAAATTTTTCAGATTTATTTGTATCGTAATTTCTAAATTTTATATTTGAACTAATTTCACCACTTCCAAACTTTTCACTAAAAAAATTTTTATTTAGATTTATGTCTGGGAGGATATATTCATATTTATCATTAAAATCACCTTTTAATGTCTCAAATACACTACCCTTAAAACTAAATAAAAAATCATTTTCATCGTTAAAATGATTGAAATCAAAATAATTTTCTAGCGTATTAGTCTCATAATCCACAAGGTTAGACTCTATCCTATATAATTTTAGGTATTTTTTATTTGATACATTTTCTATATTAATTTCCAAGTTTGATTTATTTCCATCATCATTATCAAATCTTTTTACGTATCTAGAAAAAAAATGTGATTTATCTCCAGATCGTTTTGTACTTGATGTATTTTTGTAACCTTCGGTGTATCCAAAATCCAAAATCAAATCCGAACTCGCAAAAGCTTGTCTATACTCTCCAATAAATAAAGGATGTTCAGAGGCAAATAACCTGTTGTTTATTGTTAAATCTTTATCATCACCAATGGCCCAAAAATAAGGTAGGTTTACACTAGAGCCCAGGTTTTTTGTATCTGCAAATAAAGGTGCTAAAAAACCAGATCTACGATTAACAGTGGGATCAGGATGAGCCAATCTTGGCAAATAAAAAATCGGAAAATTATAAATTTTAATAACAGCATTTTCGTAATATACAGTTTTCTTTTTGCTATCGTGTCTCATTTCTTTAGCTCTTAACTCCCATGGAGGGCATTTATTATTTTCTCTATAATCACATAAAGTAAATGTACTTTTTATGAATTTTGTTTGCCCTTCCTTTATATTAATTGCGTTTGAAAAAACTCTTGGTTTATTTCTATCATCAAATTTAAATTCACTTTGATTAAGGAAAGCTTTAGCATCAGTTCCAATTATTTCTCTTTTTTTTTCATCTAAATATATTTGAGAAAATTTGTACTTATTTCCAATATTATCGTTTACTTCAATATTTCCAATAGACTTAAAAATATTTTCCTTACTTAAATACTCAAAGTTATCTAAATTAATAATATTATTATCAAGATCAGTTATTTTTGTATGATTTTTTGAATTCGCAATATTATCATTCAGGTTCCAGATAACATTTTCAGTTTCAACAATATATCCTTCAGAAGATATAATTGAAGATTTCCCAATAGCCTTAAAAAGATCATTATTTTTATCATAGGTAGCATTATTGCTTTTAAAGATGTTCCCTTTATTATCTTCCACTATTATATTATTTTTTAATGTAAAAAAATTTAATTTTTTGTTGTATTTTGCATAGTCACTTGTAATTACATTACTTTTATCATCTATAATTTTTACTTCATTTTCAAATATTGTAGTTTCATCTTTTTTATCAATAGAAATTTTTTTAGCTTGTATATTTAAATTTTCTGCCAAAGCAATTTTAGAAAATAATAGTAAAATTAATATAGATAAAATTTTATTTTTCATTGATTTGTAAAATTCCTGCAAAACTAAAAATGCTAATTACTATTATTGGTATCCAAGACGCCATAGAAAGAGGAATTCGATTAGTTTGACCGAGAGCTAAAGATAAATCTTTTAAATAATAAATTAAAACACAAATAATAAGGCCAAAAATTATAATTTTTGTGTTTTTTGACCTTTTTAATGTACTCATAATTAGTATCGATGCTAATGCGGTCATAATAAAAAGGAAGAAAGGCATTGATAACATAGAGTGTAAACTTTGATTAAGAAAAATTTTATTATAACCTCTGTTAGTTAGCTCGTCATAATTCATTATTAAATCTATGAATGATAAAGTATCAAAATTTTTAAAAAGATTATTAATTTTTTTGTAAGTATAAATTGAATTAATATTAAAATTCTCAAGTTTTATTTCCTCAGAATTGTTCTGATTTAATCTGAGAATTACAACATCATTTAATCTCCATTCATTATTTTCAATATTTGCCGTTTTAGAGGAAATTTTCTCCATTAAATTAAATTCTTTATCGAAATTAAAGATTGATACATCCTTAATTATTTTACCTTCGTGATTCTTTGCGGAAATTATTCGTTGGCCCACTTTTAAATTTTCTTTAATCCACATTCCATTTTTATTAAAAGAGACTAAATGGTCAATGTCTTTTGAGTAATAGGATTTCGTTTTTTCATAATACTTTGACATGACCGAAGTCATCGGGTTTATAAAAAATAATATAACCCAACCTAAGATAAAGGATGTAAGTGCTAGTATTAAAAAGATTTTAAAATTTGAAAAACCAAAAATTTTCATAGATATTAAATCTCTATTATTTCTTATATCCATAAAAAATTTTAAACTGGTAACAAAAACTATAAAGGGAAATAATTGAATTAGCATTCCAGGTATAAATAAGAATGTTAATGATAATGGTGTTAGAATTGAAGTGTTAAGATTTTTAAAAAACTCAATTTCTTCAAATAAATTTAGAATTACTCCAAAACAAAAAAAGAATAAAACAACTTTTAATAAAGTTTTAAAATATCCTATGAGCAAATATCTAAACAAAATACTATTCATTAAATTTGGCCTCAGTTGAAAATTTATATTTAAGATAATAATACGTTAAACCTGCAAAGATTAAGGGAGAGAAAATAAATAAAAAATTCGCAAAATTACTAAGCCCTGTATATCTTATAATTAATTCAGCGTAGAGTAGAATTAAAAAACTATAACCAAATATAAAAATATTACTAAACAAAATTTTTTTTTTAGTCCTGATTAATAAAAGTGAACACATCAATGATAATACTGGAATAAACATAGGCAATGTAATACGTCTATTTAGGATTGGGAGTATTTCCTCTTTAAAATTAGTTTTACATTTAGCTGTCTGAAACAATGTTTGTTGTAAACATTTGTATAAATTAAAAGTTGAGGTTTCTTGAATCTTAGGCTCTTTTATAGTTGTATTTTTCAAATTTCCTAAATCAATATTGATTTGATCGAATTTAATTAAATCATTTTCTTGATTTTTATTTGTCGAAATTATTTTCCCGTTTAGTAAAATAAGCTTATTATTTTCAACCAAACCAGTAGTAGCTATAATAGTATTAGAGCTATCCTGGATATTTGATGAGGAAATATTTTTTAAAATATTTAAATTATCTTGTAAAAAAATATTTTTCACTTGGTTTTCGAATCTTTTATCAACAATAAAAGTTAGACCACTATAAGAGTCACTAAACTCTTGAACTCTTACAGTTGGCAAAAAAGAAGTAAACTTTTCACCACTGAGTAATTGCCTTGATTTATTTAGCGCATAAGGTGTTAGGATAGTCGAGAATACAATGTAAAATAAAGTTACCACGATTGAAATTTTAAAAAATAAATGCACAACTTCCATTTTTCTCACTCCAGATGTCCATAGTATTACAAATTCATTTTCCTGAATTTGTTTTGTTATAAATATTGTTAAAGCTAACAAAAAAGATAAAGGAATAAATTTTGTTAAAACACCTAAAATATTTAAAATAGAGTATTTGAAGTAAGTATTTACTGGATACCCACTTTCAACAATCAAATCTAAAAAATTTACAGCTCTTACTGTCCACGCAATGATTGTTAAGCTAAATAGTATAGTAAGAAATGTCTTAAATATTTCTTTTGAGTAATTCTGATAAATTTTGTTTTGAAGCATGACAAATATTTGTATATAAATAATGCATCCATAAATTAAATTCAACTAATGGTTTAACTATGACTAATTTTCCATTGAAATCTTGTATATTCATACTTATAAACCATTCAACTTTGCTTAAATTTTAAAAATTATGTCAATAAACATCAAATATATTAATAGAGGAGAAAACTCTACATCTAACCTTATCTTATTTTCCAACGAAAAATTTGGAATGGGTGGTTTAAAAAAACATCTTACTAATTTTGAATTTGATTATATTCATGATTTATTGAAAACAAATGATTTAAAAAAAAATTTATTTGTTTTTGAATTAAGTTCAAAAAAGAAAATTATCATAATTTCTATAAAAAATAATTTAAAGGACTCAGATATAGAAAGTTTAGGAGCAGAGCTTTATGGTAGAATTAATTATGGAAAAAAAAGTGAATATTTCTTAAATTCCAGTACAATAGTTAGTAAGAATAAAAACTTTTTAGGACTTTTTCTTCATGGTCTTAAGTTAAAATCTTATGAATTTAAAAAATATAAAACAAAAAAAGAAGTAAGAAGTATTTCAATAAATGTTACAGGAAAAAATAAACCATCAACATCAAATCAATTAAAATTCAAAGCTCTAGAAGAGGGAACTTTTTACGCTAGAGATTTAGTTTCTGAACCTGGAAATATTTTACACCCTGATGAGTATGCAAAAAGATTAATTTCTCTAAGAAAAGATGGATTAAAAGTAACTGTGTACGACCAAAAAAAATTAAAAAAATTAGGAATGCATGCTTTACTTGGTGTGGGCCAGGGCAGTATTAGAGGTTCTTATTTAGTTATTATGGAGTGGAATGGAGTAAAAAATAACTCAAAACCATTAGCCTTCGTAGGAAAAGGAGTTTGCTTTGATACAGGAGGCTACTCTCTAAAACCTGCAAAATTTATGGAAGACATGACTTACGATATGGCTGGCTCAGCTACAGTTGTTGGCTTAATGAGAAATTTTGCTTTAAGGAAAGCAAAAATTAATGCTGTAGGTGTTGTAGGGTTAGTAGAAAACATGGTAAGTGGAAATGCCCAAAGGCCTGGAGATATTGTAAAATCATATAGCGGTAAAACAATAGAAATATTAAATACAGATGCCGAAGGTAGATTGGTTTTAGCTGATGCTTTAACTTTCACTGAAAAAAAATTTAAACCAAAACTAATAGTAGATCTAGCTACTTTGACTGGAGCTATAATAGTTTGCTTAGGTTCCGAATACGCAGGCCTTTTTTCAAACGATGATAAGTTATCAACTCAAATTTTTAATGCAGGAGAAAAAGTAGGTGAAAAAGTTTGGAGAATGCCTCTTCATAAAAATTATGACAAACTAATGAATTCAAAAAATGCAGATGTGCAAAACATAAATTATGTTGGAGGTGCAGGCTCGACAACTGCTGCACAATTTTTACAAAGGTTTATTTTAAATAAGACACCATGGGCTCATTTAGATATCGCAGGTATGGCTTTCTCTAAATATGGGGGAGCCTTAAATTCTGGAGGTGCAACAGGATTTGGGGTTAGGCTATTAAATCAGTTAGTTGAAGAAAATTATGAGTAGTATAGAACAAACACTTTCAATAATAAAACCTGATGCCGTAGAAAGAAACTTGATTGAAGATATAAAGAAAATTTTTGTAAGCAATGAATTAAAAATAAAAGATAGTAAGAAATTACAAATAACAAAAGATGAGGCTGCTGAATTTTACAAAGTGCATCAATCAAAACCATTTTATAACGACTTATGTTCTTATTTATCTTCAGGTCCAATTGTAGTCATGATTTTAGAGGGTAAAAATGCAGTTTCTTTAAATAGAAAATTAATGGGAGCAACAGATCCAAAAAATGCAGAGGAAAATACAATAAGAAAATTATATGGAGTTTCCATTGATAAAAATTCTGTTCATGGATCTGACTCACTTGAAAATGCTAAATCTGAGATAAGTTTTTTTTTTAATAATTAATTATTTCTAAATATTTTTATTATTGCTTCTGGAAATGCCCGGTGCTCCAAATATTGTGTCTTTTTTTTTATGATTTCCTCGTTATCTTCCTTATTAATATAAAATTCTTTTTGTATAATTATATTTCCGCTATCTAACTTTTCATCGACATAATGCACAGTACAGCCAGTTTTCTTTTCTTTATTCTTCAAAACCCTTGAAAAAGTGTTTAAACCCTTAAATTTTGGTAAAAGGGAGGGGTGTATATTAATAATTTTTTTTCGGAATTTTTCTAAAAAAACACTTGATATTATTTTCATATAGCCCGCTAAACAAATAAAATCTACTTTGTGTTCTTTTAAATGATTTAAAATTTTATTCTCAAAATTTCTTTTTTTTGTATTTATAATTAAAACAGGAATAGAATTTTTTTTAGCATAAATGATACCTTTAGCTCTTGGATTATCACAAACTACTAATTTTATACTTATAGGAAAACTGTAGTCTCGAGATTTAATAATTAGATTTTTTAGATTAGAGCCTTTTCCAGAAATAAAAACTGATGTATTTATTCTTACCATTTTAAAGTCTCATGTAATAAAATTTTCTTATTTTTATTAGATATAAAACCTATTTCATAAGGTGTGAATTGGGTCGAAAAATACCTTTTTATTTTTTTTATATTATCTCTCGGCAAAATTATACAAAAACCTATTCCGCAATTAAATGTTGTCATCATATCTTTGTCAGAAATATTATTTTTTTTTAGCCACTTAAATATTTTAGTAATTTTAATTTTAGATAAATCTATCTCTAATGATAAATTATTTGGCACTGACCTTAGTAAATTTTCCACCAATCCGCCTCCAGTAATATGTGCTGCACTATGTATTAAATTATTTTTTACAAGATTTAGAATTTCTTTTGAATA
>CEUJ01065690.1_pt1 | contig 11867 bp, 17 predicted proteins | sample 361531 | NCBI WGS metagenome assembly CEUJ01 (sample SAMEA2622842, study PRJEB7988) | marine metagenome | biome: marine biome (ENVO:00000447); feature: marine epipelagic mixed layer (ENVO:xxxxxxxxx); material: "saline water (ENVO:00002010), including plankton (ENVO:xxxxxxxx)" | depth 140 m | reverse complement strand
CCACTACATAGGCCTGATAGGGCCACGCTCTGCCTTGTGAGCTACACCGGATACTTAGTTTATATATATGACAAAAAACTTCAATTTTTAATTAGGGTTCTATATTAGGGTCACTAGAAAATGCCTGGCGACTGTTAAAAAATAAGATAAAAAAATTATGTACAGTTTTTTTTGTTTTTTGAATTTTTTGATTTTTGTGTTTTTTGGTATACCTTTTTTTAAAAAGGTATTTTTTTAATTTTTTTTGTTTGTTTTGTGAACTTTTTGAAAAGTTCTTTAGTAGTCAACGAGGAAAAGATTTTCCTCATCTGAGGAGCGTTGTTCTCCGTAGAGTTTCTGCCATTTCGCATTGAGTTGCTTTACTTTCTCGCTTTCTCGCTGTATTTCGACAATTCGGCTCTTAGGGAAGCCACAGGCAGACGGGAGGATCCAACCCTGCGACTCGAGGATCTGGTCCAACACGCGGTTGAACTTTTTGGGATGATTTCTCTGAAAATACTCTGTCGCATACTCTTCTGCGTCCGCATCTAGACGCTCGAGGAGATCGGTGTCTTTTTGGCACTCAGGACAGACTGACAGCCAATCGTGTGGAATGTCATACTCAGCCAATACGTGATTGCCATTCCACCAGTCACACTCATCACTGTAGCAACGCTCACAGAAATCACAGCCAATTCCCAAACCGTCCTCGTCTGTTTTAGTGCCCAATCCGCACTCAGAACAGCCGTCGTCGCTGTCCAATTCACTCTGGGTGGTTTCGCACCAGCAATTAGGGCATTCGACAGTCTCCTCCTCTTCGGGGGTTTTCTCCTCCTCTAGCGAGAGTTTGTCTGTCATTTCTGCGAGCATCTCGTCGTTGTGGCACGTCTCACACATCCACTCTTTCTCAGGGTTGGATGGTGTATGTGTCCAATTGTGCTCAGCATCATACGTGCGATCGCAGGTGTCGCAGTCGCGGCACTCAGGGTTGTCCAGCGCGGCACACAGGTCGGCCAAACTACCGAAAAGGCGGCGTAGGGGCTTCCTCTCCGGCGCGGCGATGTGTTCTACCTTACTCTCTGCCATCAGCGCGGCAGGGGAGAGATTGATATTGAACGTCACACGGATCGTCGGATGCGGTTTCATTAAACTGTCACTATCGTGAGAGAAGGTAACACGGCGGGGAGTAGCCATTTTAAAGTAGTGTCTAAGCACTGTGTAGAAAGCAAAAGATCTAGGTTATCGGTTACTAGGTTGTTTTGCGTATGGGGTGTATGCTTTTCTGGCTTTTAAAAAAACAACTTCAATTTTCTTTTTCCAGGTAGGTATTTTTACCTGGAAATCTAAGTATTCAATTTTAACTAGTTTAATTTTAACCTGGAACTAAAAAAAACACCTGGAACTAAATCCAGGTAGATCTTTTAAAAGAAAATTGAAGTATTGGATTTTAGGCTAATTTTTTATTATAACATTACTACAATCCAACCTATCATTACTTTTAAAAGAAAAAACAAAAAACTCTACATCATGCCTCACACTATCACACTATCAGCAGCAGCCTGTAGAACTGCTTATAAGGCATTCGGACAGGCTCTTAATACAGAAATTGCGAATCAAATGGTTGCGCATTTCAACGCAGAAAGGGGAAAGATTATTGGGGAAGCAGAATCCTGTCCTAAGGAAATTATTGATATTTTAAATTCTAGTCTAGAAGCCATACTACAAAAAGTCGGAAAACAAGAAAAAAAGCCAAAAAAACAAACCCCAAAAAAAGCAAAAAAACCACAGGGGATCAAAAAGCGATTTAAGTATAAAGGCGAAGACCAAAAAGGAGAAAATGGTGCTTTCCTTAGAATAAGCGTTAATAAAGAAACGCGTATTGTAAGTAAAGTAAACGAAGGAAATTGGACAGCAAAAGCGAACAAACAATACATTCGAACGTTCGGTACAGGAGATGCTTATATTATACCCGCAGGAGCAGGTAAAAAGGCTCAAATTGTGGCTACAAAACCATACAAAAAATCACAAAAAAAACAAAAAACAAAAAAGTAAAAAAGACTTTCAAAAAATGTCACAAAATAAAATTCAAAAAAAGACAGTTAGTATGGTATATGTGAAAACTTTTTTTATATTTTTAAAATAGATATAATACCCAAAAAAGCGGCCATAAAACACCACATAGACCCCCATACGTCAGTATGTTCTAAGTAAATAGATGGATCTAATATCATTTTTTTTAATAAATTTCTTTCATAACCAACATAAAATAATGTTGCTAAAAATGTTATAGGTAAGAAAAAATGTCTAATTGGATATTTCATAACTAAGTTTGTTTTATTTTTTATTAAGTCGAATCCCATTAATAATTGTGGACCAAAATATAATATAAAAAATAACCAACATGATTGTTTTGAAAATAATGTGACAAATTTTTTAAAAGAATCCCAATGTAATCTACAACTTTCTTTTGTAGGTCTGCTACATTGTTTTATTTTTTTTAAGTAATTTAAAATATAAAAAGTGAAAAGACCATATATAATACTATACATAGTAACATAATGTTGATTAAAACTTTTAAATAAATAGTTGTAATAGTTTAGACCAACAATAGGTTGTAAAGTTATTAAAACTAAAATTAGTAATGATAAATTATGATTTGTATTATTGCATGTTTGATTGCCCCAAATAAAAAATTCCAGTAATTGCATCAATCCTATAAAAATAATAACAACTGAAAAAAATTTGCTATTTTTAGATCTGTCTTTAAACGATTGATAAAACAAATAAATCGCAGTTGTTACACTGACAGAAAAAGTTAATAGTGATGTCTTTGCATCAAAACACATATACATAATAGTAATATTTAATTTTTACTTTTTTATAAAATACTGTAATTCTTTTGGTTTGCGAACACCCCAGTCTCCTATTTGACACAAGTAATAGAATAGTCCTGGGTTATCATAAGAAGTAACAACCCATCCTCCCTCATACAAATCCCAATCAATCATCATAAAATAAACCATTTCATAATTATCTTCATTGTCAATATTATTTCTTATCCATTGCTTTTTATTTAGTTTTGTTGAATAGACCAAAGGGGGATCTCCATGTAAAGAATAATTATAAACAGGTTTTTTCATAAAACTTACTTCATTACCGCCGCCATCTTGTGCACGACAGAGAGTGTTAGACATATTTTGTAGGATGTGTAGTTTAGTTTACTATATTATTATATTCAATTTATTGAAAATCGTGTTTATCATATTTATGATCATAATGTTCGTCTTCCCCTTCTGATACAGTGTCTTTACATGTTTCATCGTAAAAATAACTTTCAGTTTGTTCTACTTTTTCTTCATCGGCGAGATATCCTTTATTTTCACTGCTATTATTTTCTGACGAATTAGTTACAACATTATATTCATATGGTAGTGATTGACCTTCCTTATTTGTATAAGCAATACTTGGTTTAAATTTAGAAGTTGTATCACTATGATTTAAACAAATAGGTGCGTCTTTTTTTACCATTTTATCATCTGAAATAATTACTTTTACAATTCTACCATTAATATTTTGCTTTTTAATTTGTTCTTCTGCAACTTTTACAAGTTCATCAACATTATCTATAAATACAAATCCAATTTCATTTTTTTCATTTTTACTTTCTCCCATATATTTCAAATTACTTCCTTGTGATATAGATTCTACTAGTTCTGCAACTTTGGAATCATATTCATCTTGTCCGATCATTTTAAGGAGTTGTAGTATAGGTGTAAAATTTCCTGAAATTGATATCCTAAAAGAAGTATGCACATACATTGTGTAATCTTCCATAGTAAGCATTTAGTATACATGATTATTTTAAGGATATAAGTGATTCAATTTTACTTAAAATTGAATCACATATATCCTAATAAAAGTTAATTATACAATAAATACAATATGTCTTACAGAGATGTACCGTTCTATGAAACTTGTGGACCAGATATAGAGGAAGTTCGTAGAGATATAATGCATGCTAGTAATGTTATGAAATGGTTAAAAAAATTTCCAACAGAAAATATTTCAACAGTTTCTGAAATAGGAGATTGTGAAATAATTAAAGCGGGGGGGAAAACACTTTGTTATGGTTCATTTAGAGGTTATGCCACATTTGTAAGAAAAGATATTTTAAATAATATTGTTTCAGAACTAACAAGTCGTGAAAATGCTATAAAAAAATTAAGTAATTATACTATTCTTTCTATTTGGATGAATAATATACTTTATCGACCACCAACTAAAAATAATGCAACGGGACTAAGATATGATAATATAAAAAAAACTTTTGAACAACATCAAATTGATAAATAAATATTTGTAAAATATATAATGAAAACAAAAAATATACTAATTTTTTTATCAATAACGATGTGTATTTTAATTCTATTTCACCACTACATAAAACATATTAATGACTTTCATTTAACTGAACATGAAAAAATATTTCAAATAAGTGATATTACAAATCACGAATCTTTTGTTTTTTTGTTTTTAGGAATATTTATAGGTCTTTTTTTGTCTAAGTTTGTTTAGTTACACCAACACGCAACACAAACATCGTCTATATTCCATTCTGGAAATTTAATATTACTCCATTCTTTACCATTATCGTCGTCCAATTTCCATCCCTGATGCCAACGCTGATCAGCCATATTAACTAGTGTTTGACTATCTGAACATTGAGAACCAATGTAAGGACTATCTTCTTCACTCATAACTTGCCAAAAACCATCTGAGCCAGTGACAACTTTGTAATTCCCGTCTTCTTCTCTAGGAATAGTTTCATGAGAAATAAAGTCTCCAGTGTTTTGATTATGTCCTAAAGAATGCGTCATATTAATAGTATCGGGTTTATATTTATCTCCAAAATAAAATACTTTTGCCTTTACTTTTTCAATCTTAGTTGGAGATATAGCAATTGCATCGTTTGCATTTTTAAATTTTATAAATGTATCAATTCCTTGTATTCTTGTGATTTCTTCTTCGTTGTCATAGTCATGATCTTTAGATTTCCATATTTCTACACCGTCTTTAAATATCTTTGTAGTAGAATCTCCTACCCAAAATACTTCAAATCTATCTGCAAATATTTTACATACACTTAAAGTTGATCCAATCTGGTGTGTATTTTTTTTTTTAATTTCTGTTTGAATTAAGTCAAAGAAATTTTCTGTTTGTAAAATTTCTCTCCACGATAGTTTAGTAAAAAGGTCAGTGAAGAAAGATCTTTCTAAGGCTCTACTGTGACTATCTGCTGAAACAAGATATATAAAAGAACCGTCCTTAGACGTACCTGATGTAGCAAAATCTTGGGCATTTTTAGCCTGTTTAATAGCATGATTAATGTTTGTTTTGTTTTCCTGAGGGGATGCGAGAGATGCCATTATTGTGCGAAGTGTATAATTAAATTTTATTGTTGGATATATGTTCAATTTTCTTAAATTGAACTTAAAATTATTTGTATTTTTTACAATATAACGAAATAATATGACTGGAGGAGATTCTAAAATCGTTGCAAATCCACCTAATCCAACAAAAATTAAAAAGAAAAAAAAGAAAAAGAAATCATATAAGTCATTAATGAAATCTATTATGAAACCTAAAACAACTGAAGAAGAAAGAAAAAAACAAAAAGAAAATCAACCAATGGTTAATGCAAAATTTAGTAAGGTAGATAAAATATAGAAAATTGATGATATTTATTTAGAAATATAATCAATTATTAATTTATAAAAGAAACACAATGTTAAAATACTATGCTGGAGGCAGTATAATATTAATATTTATTATATTAAGTGTATTTTATAAATCAAACCAACATAAAAAAAAAGAAGACGATCATTTGATACCTCTAGACTTTGAACACTGGGGACAGTTTATTTATATAGATGAGTAATACTTAAAACAAATAACTTAAATGAAAGGATATTTATTTTTTTAGATGTCGGGCATACCTGTTGCCTATGAAGTTAATATCGACGATTTACGAGATCCAGAATTAGTAGATGTAGAATTTATTGCAGAAGCGCAACCTATTAGTGGAGAGATTTCTAGAAAAATCAAAGAAGCATATAATTTATCAAAAACAATAAAAATGATTACCTATTCATCCGCTGTTTTATCTTTAATTTTATGCACTTTTAATATTTATTTTTTGATACCTTTATTAGTTACTACGGTAGGTTGGTGTGGTGCTGACCAATATAGTAAGTCATTATCTATTATATACATAATGTATTTATTTTTAGTAACTGCAGTCAGGGACTATGTTTTTATGACAGTATTTTTAAATTATGAACCTTCACAACGAGGTGATCTTTATTTTGAAATGTTTGTTGTTTGTTTGAGTTCTTTAATAAATTTATGGTTAATCACAAGAGTATTAAAATTTATAAATGTTATTGATCAATTAGATTATACAACATTAGATAGATTATATAGAGGTCAAATTGGTAATATTAGAAGAGTTGCTATTTACGAATAATTAAACTACATTTCCCCAATTATTTTTAATATTATCTAATGTTGATATGTTTGACGGAGCCCAATTTTTTAAAAGTAAATTTAGGTCTTCTATTCCTATTTTTTTATCTCCATTAATATCACCATTATTTATTTCTTTTGAAATATTTTTTGCAACTAAGTATCCTGTTACTAGAGCAGGAAAACTTGTAGACCCTCCCCAAGGTTTATTTAAAACTGAAATATCACCAATAAATAAATTATTGGTGTTATTTACTTTTTGTGTATCATCAACAATATCTTGACAAGTTCCATGATAATGGTATATTGACTCTTTATTATTTTTTATATATTCTTTTGTAACAAAAAGGTCTGATGGTATAAATTGTTGTTCAGGAAAATTGTACAATTCAAATCCATTATTTTTCATAATATTATTATTAATTATAAATGCATCCAACATATCATTAATATATTCATTTTCTGCAGGTTCAGGTTCAGGTTCATTTTCTGATCCATAATGGTCTAGTCTAACTAATGGATTTTCATCACTATCTAAATCTTTTATTAAAACTTTACCCGAACTATTTAAATTTGTGCTTTGTGCAAATGTTAGTATAATAAACTTATTAGCATCTTGGCCAAAAAAACTATTGCTAGGAACAGTAGAGTAATATACCTGCCAATTTAAATCGCTATCACGTGTTTGAATATGAGGTATAATTTCATCTGGATTAAACCCTAAATCTATAGGTCCTTGTGGTTCTTGTTGGGCTTGTGTAAATAAATCATTTTTTAAACTTTCAGATTTAATATTATCTGGTAAATCGTCATAATTTATGTCTTCATCTTTCTTACCACCTAAATAAACCCTACCATTTATTGCACGAGTATCATTCCAATGGTTTGATTTATTATGACTCGATCTCATATTTAAATTATAATTTGTACCACCAGTGGACAGTGTGGAAACCCGTCCTCCAGGATGTTTTTCATTGTTATTACCATAAGCCCATTTATAGAAATCATATACTTTATATCTATCTTCTCCTATGCGGGAGTCTGATGCAATGCGAATAACTCTTCCTGAATGTGTATTTAGTTTTCCAATATTAGTTGTATTTAAAGTAAATTTAAGTTGAGGTTGTTGCTTTTTTGCATAAATTAAAGAAAATCCTGCGTGATCATATAATTTATTTCCACATTTACTTGTTATATTACCATCTTGTATTTCTGTTTCAATTAAACTTCTTTGCAAAATAGCAGGTGTTTGTATAGCACCGGCACATAATATTACTCTATTTCCATAATATTTTACTTCATTGAAATCTTCAACTGATTTAATTTGTTTTTTATTTGATTTTTCTACAAAGTTTACTTTTTTTATCGTAATACCATATTTAATTGTAATTTTATTATTATTTTCAATAAGTTCTCCTAATAAAAGTCTGTCGCTCTCAGATGTATCTTTTGAATATATTTTGTTATTATACCAGTCTGCTTGATTATTATTATCAATACTTGTTTTTAGTTCATCATATGCTGACGATGGGGCTTCAGTCGTATAATTATACTTTTGTGCTCCAGTAATAGTGTTAACTGAATCTATAATATTCTCTCCATCGTTATTTTTCCATTCTTGGTAATTTTTATTTATTACATCTTCTGTATCAATGTATTGTAATCCGAAATGAAGTGTTCCACCTCCTAAACCTTTTCCCATCCATAAAGAAATTCCATCTTCAGACAGAAATCTATAATTAAAGTCGGGATCAAATTGTGCTTGTGACCAATTAAAAATATTATCATGATTTTTTTCTCTATAATCTTTTAATTCCATGTTATTTTTTTCTAAAAGTAAAATAGTTTTATTTGGGTTTTCTTGATTAAGTTTATACGCGGTCATAATTCCTGCTGGTCCTCCACCAACGATTATAAAATCATATTGTTTTTTTAAAGATCTTTTCATGTATATATAATATAAATATAAATTATTTAAATTTATGTTAATCTAAAAATATACAAATGTACATCGTAGACGATGTTTGGATGTATATTAAAACATTTTTATTTCATAATATAAAAAATCAAGGAAAACATTTAAAAAAAGATCCTAATATAAAAAATTATAATGAATCTATTAAAATGTTTAATAATATTTTAAAAGAAACGTCAAATCCTCGTATAATAATGGGATCTGTTAAATATAATTTTAGAATTGTAAAATTTATTTATGAAATAAATTATAAAAAGATTAGACGTGTAATTTTACTATATCAAAAATATAAAGATCATCATCCTAATTATTTAGAACTTAGAAGTGATTATAATTCTAATATTAGAAAATTGAATTAAAATATCTAAAAAAAGGAACAGTATTTGCCTATTTCAACCATCAAAACATGAATGTTCCCACACCAGTTTCAGCATACAGACAAATTGGAGGTCAGCATTGGATTAGTGCTGCTCATTATTTGCTTCAAAACAAATTAAATTGTTGCATAGTTTCTTCCTACCATAAAGGTTGGGTTTATCTTATAGAAAAAACAAATTGTGATAGTGTGTTTAGGTGTATGGTTTATAAAGTAGGTGGTGATCCAACAAAAATTAAAAAAGAGTTGTACAATTATACAATCACTAATGGAAATTTGATTGATGCATCTTTTATATCTATTGAGTAATTTGTATTACTTTAAGAGGATTAAATTTAAAATTTTTTTCATTTCCTATTTTTGGATGAATTGCAGGAAAACTAGGATCTGTTAGTTCATTTGTTACTACAGCACAAATAATTTTACCTTTTATAATATACTCTGTTAAAAGTTGTTTTGATGTTTTTATAATTTGAGATATACCTTCTAGTGTCATTTCTTTATTTTTAAAATAATAGTGAGGAATGTAAAGAACGTATTCAGTTTTACTTTCCAATGTATGTATATTAATCATGTTCATTTTACTTGAATGCATGTTAGTTTGTAGTTAATTAATAAATCATTTTAATTAATTTTTTCAATTTTCAGTAAAAATTGAAAAAATATAAAGAAATAAAAAAATAAATTATTATGGACGCATTTCAAAAAATGAGTGAAGGTCAAAAAAAGATGTCAAAAAAAGAAAAGAAAAGTAAGAAAAGTAAGAAAGAAAAGAAAAGTAAGAAAGAAAAGAAACCAAAAGAAAAAAAGAAAGATAAGCCTACCTATTCATTAACTGTTGGAAATGGAGGAGAAAATCATACTGGAATGGAGTTTATAGGTTCCAAGCGAAAAAAGGGGGAGGGATGGGATTTAGAAAGATTGCAATATGCTAAAGGTATTTTAGAAGATATGTTTGATTTAGAAGTTGAAATTTATAATTTAAATGATTTGTTAGAAGGTGTAGAAATAAAAGAAAAATTACAACCTGAACCGGCTTATTTTATGCTTGTAAAAAACTTTTTAGCCGAAAAAGTTCATAAAAAGTTTTTAGAGGAATTAGATAGTTATACATGGGATGATAAATATTTTGATACCAGGAGACAAAAAGTTTTAAATAAACATGCAAGAACTAATGTATGTTATGGTAATAGTTACCGAGAACCTGATTATGAAAATAAAAAAGGAACAATTATAGGATATAATCAGTCACCGTTGGTTTTAAGATTAAAGCAATGTGTTGAAAGTTTAATGAAAGAAAAAGATTTAATTGTGGAAGGAAATAAATATTTTGATGTAAAAAAAAATGGTATTGGTCCTCATGGCGATACTGAAAGAGTAATTGTGGCTTGTCTTAGAGTAGGAGAGGGAATGCCTATGAAATATGGATGGTTTCATAAAAGTAAGGTTGTGGGTAAAACTTTAACGATAGATGTTCCTGGTGGTTCATTGTATTTTATGAGTGAAAAAGCAGTAGGTGCAGATTGGAAAAGTAGAAGTAAGTATACATTGAGACACGCTGCTGGTGCAGACAAATACTTAAAAATGAAAGGAGAATAAAACTAAAACGTTATATTATTCATATCAATTAAAACAGTGTTAGATGGTATATTCATATTAAATTTATAAAAAGGATCTAAATGCATTTCTAAAATTTTTTTTTCTGGTATATTTAAAAGATTATTAAATTTATTTTCACTCTGAACATGGAAAAATGTTTCAAAGATGACGCTATAATTATTTAAAGTTAATATATCATTTAATTCTTTAATTAAATAACTTTTACCATTTCCACCTTTACCAAGTAATATTATAGTATTTACATTATTGTCAATGCAACTTAATACATTATTTTTTATGATATCAAAATTAACGAGTGAGTCATTCATTACTAATAATAAATAATTATATTTATTTATATATTTTTTCAATTTAAGTTAAAAAAATATATTAATTTATAATTATACATTATATAATGAAAGTTGCATTAATTACAGGAATTACAGGCCAAGATGGTTCTTATTTAGCAGAGTTACTTTTAGATAAGGATTACTATGTTTGGGGTATTATAAGACGTAGTAGTTCAATTAATACACAAAGAATTGATCATTTATATCATAATAAAAAACTTATTTTAAAATATGGAGATTTAACGGATGGTCCAAATTTGTTACATATTATGTCTGAAATTAAAACAAAACATCAAAATTTAGAGAGACTAGAAGTTTATAATTTAGGAGCAATGAGTCATGTTAAAGTTTCTTTTGAAATGCCTGAATATTCTGGAAATGTAGATGGATTAGGTGTATTAAGACTTTTAGAGGCTATAAAAAGCAGTGGGATGATGGATAAATGTAGATTTTATCAGGCTTCTACTAGTGAATTATATGGACTGGTTCAAGAAGTTCCTCAACGTGAAACAACTCCATTTTATCCACGTTCTCCTTACGGTGTAGCAAAATTATATGGATTTTGGATTACAAAAAATTATCGGGAATCATATAATATGTTTGCGTCTAATGGTATTCTTTTCAATCATGAATCTCCTAGAAGAGGACCCACATTTGTAACGAGAAAAATTACGCGTGGACTCAATATGATTTTAACAGGGGAAAGAGATAAGTTAGTAATGGGAAATATAGATGCTAAACGAGATTGGGGTCACGCAAAAGATTACGTAGAAGGAATGTGGAGAATATTACAAGTAGATAATCCTGACGATTTTGTTCTTTCTACAAATGAATTTCATTCCGTCAGAGAATTTATTGAAATTTCTTTTGCAATGAAAGGATTTAATATTAAATGGAAGGGAACAGGATTAAATGAAATAGGATATGATGAAAATACAGGTCGAGAACTTATTTTTATTAGTGAACGTTACTTTAGACCTGCAGAAGTAGAAGAATTATTAGGCGACTCAACAAAGGCCAGAACAATTTTAGGATGGAAACCTGAATATAGTTTTAAAGATCT
>CEUJ01058217.1_pt1 | contig 11920 bp, 11 predicted proteins | sample 361531 | NCBI WGS metagenome assembly CEUJ01 (sample SAMEA2622842, study PRJEB7988) | marine metagenome | biome: marine biome (ENVO:00000447); feature: marine epipelagic mixed layer (ENVO:xxxxxxxxx); material: "saline water (ENVO:00002010), including plankton (ENVO:xxxxxxxx)" | depth 140 m | reverse complement strand
TTATTTTTTTTCAAATAATCGAGTAATTTCTTTCTTTTATTTACTGCTTTAATCAAACCAACAGATGAATGTTTATCTTTTTTGAACATTTTTATATGCTCAGATAAATTTTCAATTTTGGATGTCAACTGAGATATCTGCACCTCAGATGAACCTGTATCTTTATCATGTCTTGCTATGTTTTTCATTTTTTTCTCCATATTTTATTTTATTTTTGTGTTTGCCTAATTAAACTTTCTATTTTTTCGGCATAGTCAAATGAATCATCATTAACGAAAAATAGTTTTGGCATGAATTTAACCATTATTTTTTTCGATAATACTTTCCTGATTACAAATGAAAATTCTTTTAGTTTATCTATTATTTTATCTTTATCTTTTCCTCCTAAAGGAATTATAAAAATTTTTGCGGTTTTTAAATCTGGGCTCATTCTAACTTCAGTTACAGTTATAGATTTAGTATCTAAGTCTGAAATTTTTGTCTCCTCTCGTAAGAAAATCATACTTAAAGCTTGCTTGATCATTTCCCCTACTCTTAACTGGCGTTGTGATATCGGTTTACCTAATTTACTCATGATTGTATTTGTCTCTCTATTGATTTCGATTTATATGCTTCAATAATATCTTTTATTTGAAAGTCATGAAAATCTTTAACTGATATACCACATTCCAAGCCTGCATTTACCTGTTTAACTTGATTTTTTTCTCTAAATATTGATCCAACCTTACCATTAAAAACTATTGCGCCATCTCTTATAACTCTGGCAAAAGAGTCCTGATTTATCTCTCCATTTAGCACTTTTGATCCAGCAATTTTTCCAACTTTTGAAACTTTAAATATATCTAATACTTCAGCCGTTCCTATAATTTCTTCATTTATTTCTGGTGTTAATAATCCTGACATCTTATTTTTTATAAAATCTATTAGCTCGTAAATAATATTAAAAGTTTGTATAGTAATATTTTCTTTCTCAGCTAATTTTTTTGCTTCTTTGCTTGGTTTCACATTAAAAGCAACCAATATAGCATCAGAAGCTTTAGCCAAGGTTACATCTGTTTCTGTAATCATCCCAATATCTGACAATAATATTTTCGCTTTTACTTCTTCATGATGAATATTTGATAAAGCAAATTTTATTGCTTCTGCTGAACCGTGAACATCAGATTTAACAATAATATTAAGTTCCTCTAAATTTGTTTTAGAAAAAGCGTTATCTTTAGTAGCAAAATTTAAGTTTTTAATACCCTCTTTAGCTTCGATCACTCGTGCCTCTGCCAAATTCTTTGCCTCTTTTTCTGTTGATAAGACTACAAAATCATCACCTGCATTAGATGCTCCATTAATTCCTAAAATTTCAACAGGAGTTGATGGCTCAGCTATATCAATATTTTGTCCTTTATCATTTATGATGGCTCTTACCTTTCCCCATTTCTTTCCACTTACAAAATAATCTCCCTTTTTTAGATTTCCTGAAGTTATAATTGTATTTACAACCGGACCTCTTCCAATGTCGATTTTTGACTCTAATACAACGCCTTTGGCTTTTGTATCATATTCAGTTTTCAAATCTAAAAGCTCGGCTTGTAATATCACAGACTCAATAAGTTTATCTAGATTGTTTTTTGTTTTGGTGGAAATTTCGATCATGAGAGTATCACCTGATAAATCCTCAGCTATCAATTCATGTTCTAGTAATTGATTTTTGATCTTTTGTGGATCTGCTTCATGTAAATCACATTTGTTTATCGCCACAACTATTGGCACGTTTGCTGCTTTTGCATGTTTGATTGACTCCACTGTTTGTGGTTTTACACCATCATCTGCAGCTACCACAAGTACCACGATATCAGTTAATTTAGAGCCTCTAGATCTCATTTCGGTAAATGCAGCATGACCAGGTGTATCAATAAAAGTAATTTTATTTGAATTTTTTTTAATTTGATAAGCTCCTATGTGTTGAGTAATTCCGCCATACTCACCTTCAACAACATTAGCCTCTCTTAAAACATCCAATAAAGAAGTTTTTCCATGATCTACATGTCCCATTACAGTGACTATCGGTGGACGAGACTTTAAATTTTCTTTTTTCGTTTCCCCAATTTTTTTAATTATATCCTCGGCTTTTTCCTCTTTAATTGGATGGTGTCCAAATTCTTTTACCAAGTACTCCGCAATATCACCATCAATAGCATGATTTATGGTTGCTTTAACTCCCATTGTTAATAAGTGTTTTATAAGGCTACTAGACTGTTCGCTCATCCTATTTGCCAACTCTCTAATTGTAATAATTTCTGGAATAGAAACTTCTCTTTTAATTGGCTTAAATTCTTGTTTATCGTCTTTAAACAGTGTTCTATTTTCTTTTTGTCTCGCACGTCTTATAGATGCTAAACTTCGTCCTCTAATTTCACCAGTGTCCTCATCACTCAAAGCCCTGGAGATTGTCAATTTTAGTTCCCTTTTCTTAATATTTGTCTTTTCTTTATTATTGTCTTTATTTACATCTCCTTTTAATCTTTTTGTTGCTCTTTGCTCGGCTAGTTTTCTTTTTTCAAAATCTGATAAATCTTTCTTAGGAAAAAAATTTGGAGATGTTCTTTTTGCTCCAAAACTTGGGCCACTTTTATTATATTTGTCTGATGGTCCTGAAGATTTATAAAACTTTTTTTTTTGAAAGTTTTTATTATTATTAATAATTACAGAATTTCTTGGATTAGATTTCGCTTGTTCTATATTAGTTATAGTTTTTTTAGTGTTTCCAGATATTGAAAGCTTTAATTTCTTTTTGTCCATTAATCATCTCTTAATTTTTATAAATTATATCTCTTGCACTCATAATAAGGTTATCTGCTTCCTGCTTAGTTAAAGCAAAATCCTCTAAATACCCTTTAATTTTGACTTTCTCTCCTTTGACTACATCATAAGTTCCGGTAAGTTCATCTGAAGCTAAATCTGCAAAGTCATTTAAAGTAAGTATCTTTTGTTCACCAAGAGTCACTAGCATGCCTGGGGTTAATCCTGGCAACTCAATTAATCCGTTATCAAGCCCTAAGTTTTTAACTCTATTAGAAATCTCCTCTTGATCTTTTTTATAAAATTCTTTTGCTCTTTCAATTAATTCCTTAGCTGTATCTTCTTCTATACCTTCTATTTTAGTCAATTTTTCATTATCGCTATCTTTTATATCTTCAATGGTTGAAAACCCCTCGGCAACTAGTAATTGTCCTAATGTTTCATCTAATTCTAAGTTTTTTACAAAATTATCAGTTTTTTCTTTAAACTCAATTTGTCTTCTTTCTGAGTCCTCTTGATCAGTTAAAATATTGATTTCGTGATTTAACAATTTAGTAGCAAGTCTTACATTCTGTCCTCTTCTTCCAATTGCCTTACTTAGATTCTCGTCTGTTAAAATTACATCTATTTTTTTTTGATTACTGTCTACATTAACTCTAAGGATTTCAGCAGGTGACAAAGCACTAGCTGCAACAATAGCTAGGTCCTCTGACCAATTAACAATATCTATTTTTTCACCTTGTAGTTCATTTACTACAGCTTGAACTCTGCTTCCTCTCATACCAACACATGCACCTACAGGATCTAAAGAATTATCTTTTGCTTTGACACAGATTTTTGCTCTACTTCCTGGGTCACGAGAAGAAGATATAATTTCAATTAACCCGTCATAGATTTCGGGTACCTCTAAAGTAAAAAGTTTTTCCATAAACTTTGGATGTGCTCTTGATAAAAATATTTGTTGTCCCCTCTGTTCTCTTCTTACGTCTAAGCAGTAAGCCTTAACTCTATCACCAGCTTTTACATTTTCTCTAGGTATCATTTCATTTTTTTGGATTATTCCCTCTGCTTTACCTAAATCGACAATCACATTTCCAAACTCTAATCTTTTCACGATTCCACTCAAAATGGTGTCCTTTTTATCTATAAAATCATTATATTGTCTTTCTCTCTCAGCCTCTCGAACATTGAAACTAATTACTTGCTTAGCTGTTTGTGCAGCTATTCTTCCAAAATCAAATGATGGTAATGTCTGTAAGACTTCATCTCCAACTTTCTTCTCTTTATTTTTGTTATCTAAATTTACAGCATCAATTAAGCTTATTTCGGTATTTTGGTTTTCTGGATTTTCTGATATTATAAGTTTTCTATATATTTCTATATCCCCATTATCTCTATTTATATTAACAATTATATCGTTTTCTGTACCAAATTTTGAACGTGCCGCTTTTGCAATTCCGGTTTCCATAGAATTAATTATCAATTCTTTATCAATTGATTTTTCCAAAGCCACAGCTTCAGCTATTCTAAGTAATTCTAATTTATCTGCTCTTCTATTTAACATTTTTGTTTTCTCCAAAAAAAAATGGGCCGAGGCCCATTTTGAAATTTCAACAATGTTAGGTGAATATAGATATTTTTTTTATATTTTCAACTTATATTACTTGCTGAAAATATCAGCTTTATCAGTTTTTTCCCACGAAAATGCTCCACTTTCATGCGGTTCTCTTCCAAAATGACCATAGGCAGCCGTTTTTTCATAGATTGCCTTATTTAATCCGAGCATTTCTCTAATGCCTCTTGGGCTCAAGTCAAAATTTTCGTTTATTAAATTTTCTACATAACGATTTTTTTCCTCATCTTTTTCAAACAAATCGACATAAATTGATAATGGTTTTGAAACTCCAATTGCATAGGCCAATTGTATCAAACATTTATCTGAAATTTTTGAAGCTACTATGTTTTTTGCTAAATATCTTGATGCGTATGCAGCTGATCTATCAACTTTTGTAGGATCTTTACCCGAAAATGCTCCACCTCCGTGGGGAGCGGCACCTCCATACGTGTCTACAATTATTTTTCTACCTGTTAAACCACTGTCGCCATCTGGACCACCAATAACAAAATTTCCTGTTGGGTTAATATAAATTTCTTTTTCTTCTAAACCATTTAAAAGTTCCTTGGGAATTGCCTTTTCAATATATGGGGTTATCAAATCTCTTACTTGTGATTGATTAACGTCAGCTGAATGTTGAGTTGATATAACAACAGATTTTACATTTGCCGGAATTCCATCTTTATATTCAATTGTTATTTGACTTTTTGAGTCAGGCTCAATATTTTTTAATTTCCCACTTTTTCTATCTTCTGCCATCAATCTTAAAATTTTGTGAGAAAAATGAATTGGTGCTGGCATCAATACGTCTGTTTCTCTACATGCATAACCAAACATTATGCCCTGATCCCCAGCTCCTTCGTCTTTATTGCTCGATGCATCTACACCCATTGCTATATCTGCAGATTGTGAATGAAGATGGCTTTCTATCTTAGTGGCTTCTCTCCATGTAAATCCATTTTGATCGTACCCAATATCTTTAATACAGCCTCTCACTTTTTCTATTAGATCGTTTTTTTTTATTTCTGGACCTCTAACCTCACCAGCTAAAACAACTTTATTAGTAGTTGTTAATGTTTCGCAAGCAACTCTAGAATGTGGATCTGCAGCTAAATACGAGTCTACGACCATATCGGAAATCCTATCGCAGACTTTGTCTGGATGGCCTTCAGAAACAGACTCACTCGTAAATAGATAATTTTTTAAGTTATTCATTTTCCAGTTTTTTAAATGAAAAAATTAAAAAAATATATAATAAAATAAAAAAATAATATATTTTGTTACCATGTGTAGAAATCAGCGTCTTATCAACATTTGTCATTTTTTTTAATGAAATAACCCCATCATTTTTTATATTTATTTTGTCTATTACTGCACCTGAAGGATCCACTATTGCTGAAATTCCGTTATTTGCTGATCTTAAAGTATACCTACCATATTCAATAGATCTAAAAATACTGTGAGCAAAGTGCTGATATGGCCCGATTGAATCTCCAAACCAACCGTCTTCTGATAAATTTACAATAAAGTTATAATCGTCATCTAAAGATAATTGCCCTGAATATATAATTTCATAACAAATCAGTGGGAGAATTTTAATTGTCGAGTGTAAATCTAAATTAAATAGATCTCTTATTTTACTAGAGGAGTAGGATTGATAATTATTGGTCAAACTTCTTAAACCAATTTTTGAAAACAAGCTCTCTAGTGGCAGATACTCACCAAAAGGAACCAACTTATTTTTATAATATTTGTAAATAACATCTAATTCATTATCTATAACTACAAAAGAATTATAAATATATTCTTTATTATTTTCTATTTGATAATCATTTAATCCTAATATGATTCTATGGTTTTCTGAAAATGATTTCTTGAATAAAAAATCATATTCATTTTTAAGTAAGGGCAAATTAAAATTTGGGATTATTCCTTCGGGCCAAATAAAAATTGTTTTTTTATTAAAGCTTGGATTACTTAAATTAATTAAATACTCCAAAATTTTTTCTTCATCTACGTTTGAGTAGAATCTCTCAATGGGTACATTGGTAGACAAAATTTTAATTTCAATAGGTAAATCATTTTTTTTTAAATTTTTGAAATTTTCCACCTTTATATATCCAAAATAATAATTTAATAGAGCAAGAGATATAACCATAAATAACCCATATAAATCCTTTTTTTTATTATTTAATATTAATATTGCTGGAGTAGAAAACATTGTGATTAAAAAAGTATTAAAAGCATAAATACCAATTAACGAATTTATTTGTAAAAATTTTAGATTTTCTGATAATGAAAATGCAAATAGATTCCAGGGAAAGCCTGAAAAAACTACTCCTCTCAAATATTCAAAAAATCCTAAAATTACCGAGAAAATTAGAATACTTATAAAAACACTTTTAGAGCGTAAAAAAAATCTAAATGTAAAAAATGCCAGAGCAAAAAATAAGCTTAAAAATGTTGGAATAACTATTATTGCAAATGGAATTAAAAACTTAAAATTTTCGTCATGTAAGAGTGAAAGAGGTATCCAGTAGAGACTTGATGATAAATAACCAAAGCCAAATAAGAAACCATAAATTGCAAATATTTTTGGACTTTTATGTTTATTTTTAAATAAAAATACAATTAGTAAACTAAAGGTAAGAAAATTTAATATCCAATAATTATATGGTGGTAAGCTGAAGGACGATATTAAACCAAGAAAAAAAATTAGTAAATTTCCAAGATAAAAACTTTTTGTTTTAGACAACTTAACCCTTGACCTTTTTAAAAATTTTATTTTCTTTAGAACTCATTATTGAGTGGTCTTTATTAGATTTATGGTCAAAATTTAGCAAATGCAAAAATCCGTGTATAAATATTTTTATAAATTCATCTTTATAATTTTTTTTATTTTTTCTTAAAAATTCTTCATAACTAATTACTATATCACCAAGATAAAACTCTTTTTTTCTCAAACTCTTTTTCATGTTTTTTTTATCGAAGAAAGGAAAAGAAAGAATATCAGTAGCTTTGTTTTTCTTTCTAAATTTTTTATTTAATAATTTAATTTTTTTATTTGTTGTTAATAATATTGAAATATAAACTTTTTGGTTATCAAATCTGAAGGTTTTTGGAAACTTTTTTAATGTATTTGATATTAATACCTCAGGATTTTTAATAATTTTTTTCCAGTTTTGTGTGTCAACTAGAACCTCTGCATTAATCATTATTCTTTTTTTCAGAATAAGCTTTAACTATTTTCGATACAAGTGGGTGTCTAACTACATCTTTATGATCAAAATCTACAATAGATATTTCATTAAGGTGACAAAGTATTGTTTTAGATCTATTTAGACCTGAACTATTTTTGTTAGGTAAGTCAATTTGGGTAGGATCTCCATTAATAACTATTTTAGAGTTTTCTCCAATTCTTGTTAAGAACATTTTTATTTGCGTATCTGTTGCATTTTGAGCTTCGTCTAAAATTGCAAAGGAATTTTTTAGTGTTCTTCCCCTCATAAATGCTAAGGGTGCAATTTCAATATCTCCAACTTCAATCTTTTTTTGAATTTTTTCAAAATCTAACAAATCGTATAATGAATCATATAAAGGCCGTAAATAAGGATCTACTTTTTCTCTCATATCACCTGGTAAAAATCCTAATCTTTCGCCAGCCTCTACTGCGGGTCTTGACAATATAATTCTCTCAATTTTTTTGTCTAGCAACATTGTTAAGGCGACTGCTACAGCCAAAAAAGTTTTTCCCGTGCCTGCTGGACCAGAGGAAATAACTACATCACTTTCTCTCAGAGCTTTAACGTAATTTTTTTGTTTTTCGGATCTTGGTATTACAGATTTTTTTGGGGTTTTTATGATATAGTTGATATTTTCATTAGAGTTATTTTTTTCATCAATCATAAACTCACTTATAGAGGAAATTATATCTTTTTTTTCAATAGATCCATTAATTATGTATTGATCATACAAAAAACTAATAGCATTTTTTATAATTTCATTTTTTTTTGGAGTATTTTTTATGATAATTGAATTACCTCTAGAGTAAATCGAGGTATTGGTTATTTTTTCTAGTTCTTTAATATTGTTATTAAACTCTCCCGCAACTCCAAGTAAATCCTCATTTTTTGAGAAAATAATACTTACTGTGTTATTCTCTGAATATACAAATTTTAAATTTGTTTTTAATCTTTTGTGAACTGTGTTAGTCAAATTATGCAGCCTTCATTTTATTTATAATTTTTCCAAAAAGTGTATTTTGATTACTTCGTTCTACTTTTACTTTAACAATATTACCCACATCATTTTTATCTCCATCAAAAATTACTGAATTAAAGTATTCGTTTCTACCAAAAAACATACTCTGATTTCTGTTCTTATTTTCTACAAGCACATTTATTTCTTTATTTTCAAATGACTTATTATGATCAATCTGATTTTGGAATAAACGGGATTGAAGTTCAATTAATCTTTGTTTAGCAACATTGCTATCTATTTCCTCAAGTTTTGATGCTTTTGTTCCAGGACGAGGACTAAATATAAATGAAAACGAATTTATAAATTTTATTTTTTTAATAAGTTCAATTGTTTCTTGAAAATCTTTATTTTCCTCTCCTGGAAAACCTACGATAAAATCGCTCGATAATTTAATTGAAGAGTTAATTTTAATTAATTTATTATAAATATCCAAATAATCCTCTACTTTATGTTTTCTATTCATTAATTTTAAAATCCTATTTGATCCTGATTGAATTGGCAGATGAATAAATGGCATTAGTTTCTTATTTGAGGAATAGCAATGAATTAGGTCCTCTGTCATATCAAGTGGATGTGATGTTGTATATCTAATCCTTTTTAATTCAGAATATTTGTTTAACTCAGTTATCAGATGTGAAATCCTATATTCAACTCCGTTTTCTCTGTAAGAGTAAGCGTTTACATTCTGTCCTAGTAAAGTAATTTCCTTAGAACCATTTTTAATAAGTTCCTCGGCTTCATTTATAATAGTTTTAAAGGGTCGAGAACATTCTGGTCCTCTTGTATATGGAACAACACAAAAATGACAGAATTTATCACAACCTTCTTGTATAGTTAAAAATGATGAGACTTTACTTTCAGAATTTTTTGTTTTCTCTAATAAATCAAATTTTGCGATAGTATCAAATTCTGTTTCATATTCCTTTCTATTAATTTGAAAATTTTTTAAGATATTATTTAATTTATGATATGACTGTGGTCCTATAACGACATCAATAAATGGCTCTCTTTTGATCATCTCATGATTTTCTGCCTGAGCAACACACCCAGCTATTACCATGATTGGTTTTTTCTTATTTGAATAGATTTGTTTTATTCTTCCAATCTCGTGAAATACTTTTTCTTTAGCCTTGTCTCTTATATGACATGTATTTATTACATAGCAGTCTGCCTTATTCTGATCTTCAGATTTTTCATACCCAATATTTTTTGTTATATCAAAAATTCTGTTGCTGTCATATTCATTCATTTGACAGCCAAAAGTTTTGATAAAAATTTTTTTATTCACTTATTTTTTTTTAACACCATACAATTCTAGTTTATGGTCGACTAACTCGTATCCATATTTTTCTGCAACTTTTTTTTGGAGTTTTTCAATTTCTTCATCTACAAATTCTATTATCTCGCCTGTTTTTACATCTATCAAATGATCATGGTGACTTTCTACAATCGCTTCGTATCTTGCTTTGCCACCTTTAAAATCATGCTTAGTTAATATTCCTGCCTCTTCAAAAAGTTTTACCGTTCTGTAAACCGTTGCGATACTTATTTTGGAGTCAATTTCTGATACTCTTTTGTAAAGCTCATCCACATCTGGATGGTCGGACTCACCATATGCTTCTTTTGACTCGGAAATGATCTTGGCTATAATTTTTCTCTGTTCTGTAAGTTTTACACCTTTTTCAATACATCTTTGCTCAATACTATCTGTCATAATTAATGTTTATTTTGAATATTTTGGTTGAATATAATCTTTTGTCAACCTTCCTTCTTCTAAAAGTTTTAATAAAGTATTATAGTCATTATTTGTGATCTGGCTTGAATAATAACCGTAAATATTAATATTTTTTGAAGTCTTAAGGGCTTTCACAATACTAATTGCTGATCTAATACTAGTATATTTGCCTGGCCCTTGATTTATAAAAATATTATCAATTTTTGATAAACTAATTTTAACTTCTTCAAGAAAATTAAAAATTATATTAACTAATTCATCTAAATTTTCTCTACTGTTATTAACTTTATTAATATATTCTTTACTATTATTTATGATTTTTAAAAAAATTTTTTCTTTAGAAGTATCGATTATAAAATTAATCATATTTTTCACTCTCATATTTGAAATATCATATTCAATGGAAGATTCTAATAAATATTTTGCTGAAGAAAAAGGAATAATTTCTATTATGTATCACAGATTTAATGAGTCAAAATATCCATCAACTAATATTCAAATGGATGTGTTTAAAAATCATATAGAAATTATTAAATCATCTGGGTTTGAATTTTTAAACCCTGAATCATTGCCAGATGTTTTTTTTACTGAAAAATTGAAAAAGAAATTTTTACTTTCGATTGATGATGGTTATCTCTCATTTTATAATCATGCTTGGCCGTATCTTAGAGAAAATGAAATACCATTTATAATTTTTATATCTACAGAAGCTGTGGGTAAAAAAGGGTATATGAGCTGGAAAGAAATCAAAGAAATAGAAAAATATAATTTTGTAACTATTGGAAATCATTCACACTCTCACGATTACTTAATTAATTTTTCCTATGAAAGGTTTGAAAAAGATATAAAGAAATCTATAGAATTATTTAAATCAAATATTGGGTACAATCCAGCTTTTTTTTCATATCCATTTGGTGAGTGGAGCTCTAGCCAAAAAAATTTTATAAGTCAATATTTTGATTTTGCTTTTGGTCAACACTCTGGAGTCATAGATTTAAATAAAGACAAATTCGAATTACCAAGATTTCCAATAAATGAAAAATATGGAGATTTAGATCGTTTCAAATTTATTGTTAATCTTTTACCTTTTCAATATAAAAAAGTTTATCCAGAGGAAAAAATGATAATAAATAATAATCCTCCAAATATGAAAGTTGAATTTTTTTATGAGCAATCAATTTCTAATATTAATTGCTTTTCGAATGAGGGTGGTGGATGGGATTCCTCAAAAATAGATATTAATCAAAATTTTTTAAGAATAAAATTTAGAGATAAATTTAAAACTCGTAGAGGAAGAATTAATTGTTCGATTAAAGACAAAGAAGGCTGGCGTTGGTTTGGTGTTCAATTTGTTGTTAAAAATATTAAAGAAAATTAAATTAGATTTTTAACCGCTTCACTATTAGGTAAAATTTTTACGTCGTCAAAATCAGTTAGTGAATTTTGTTCAATAATTTTTTTTAATATTATTGTATATTCTTTTCCAGTTTCAGCATAGCTATCAAGATATGAGACTA
>CEUJ01010127.1_pt1 | contig 11944 bp, 12 predicted proteins | sample 361531 | NCBI WGS metagenome assembly CEUJ01 (sample SAMEA2622842, study PRJEB7988) | marine metagenome | biome: marine biome (ENVO:00000447); feature: marine epipelagic mixed layer (ENVO:xxxxxxxxx); material: "saline water (ENVO:00002010), including plankton (ENVO:xxxxxxxx)" | depth 140 m | reverse complement strand
GTTGTTGTTGTTGTTGTTGTTGTTGTTGTTGTTGTTGTTGTTGTTCTATATTCTTTTCTACTTTTTTTATGTTAATCGCGGGTAGTATGTAGTTTTTATCAATTTCATATGGTTGTCGATCACCTTCTTTTACGTCTATATTATGTTCCTGAATAAATTGATTTATTACTTTTTTTATATGTATTAAATCATCAACATTTAAGTCATATTTATACTTTTCTATTATATTTTTTACAGTTCCAAAAAATGATTGTTTATCAAGCGCTTCTTGTATTTCTTCTAAGTCTGCTAAATCTTTCAATTTTAAGTCTTTTTCGGATTGGGGACCCTTTTCTAATCGATCTTTTATGTTAAGTAAATTTAAATATTTTTTATATTTTTCTAGGTATTTTTCTTCTGTTAAACGCTCTCTCAGAAGGACTTTTTCATCAAAAAAGAAACCTCTATCGGTCTTGAATAATGTATTATATGATTTATTTGGATCTAGTAAATGTTTGTCATCTATTTTTAATAAAAAATTAAATAAAGCAATTATCTCTAAATATGGTTCTCGTTCTCTATCAGGAGCACCACCAATTAATTCTAAATATTTTATTTTATATTTCAAATATTTTTTTTTATATTCCTCATTCATTATATATATATATATATTAAAAAAAAAAATTAATTAAAATCTTTATTGAATACTACAAAAGGAATTTTTTTCTACTTTTGACTTTTTTGGTGATTTATTTTTTGTATCTGTTTCGTTTTCTGTTTCCTCATTTTTTGAAGTGGTTTGTGATATAATTTTATCTACATATTCATAATAATCTTCATATTTACTAAATCTTTCTTCAATATTATTTAAAAATAATTTTAAATTAGAAGAACTTAGTTGAGTATCATTTACAGGATAAACAGTAGTTGGTTCAGGTAAATTATCTAATTTACCTTGAATAATTCTAGCGCCCTTAACATTAGCGGCCGAAACTGCTAAACACATACGTGTTAAAGTATTTTTATTAATAGATAAAATTTGATCACTTATTTTATCAATACTATGATGAGTTTTGACGGTATCAAAAAGTTTATTAAAATGAGTTTTATAAGCAGTAAATAAAGTAATATGAGTATTTTCATTTTTTTCTTTATTTGGATTATTTAAATTATATTTCTCAATAGGTTCAATAACTAATTCTTCAAAAACATCAACCATTCCAACAATCATTGCACAAATAAATAATTCTTCTATGGTAAAACCGGCAATTTTTAACATAGTTTCAATATTTGTACTATATTCACGAATATTATGAACAGCATTTTGTGTGGGTTTTATTATTTTTCTTTTATCATTATAAAAAGTGTTTTCGGGGTCTGAATTTAAAGCAGCATCTAAATCATTTGCATAAGTAATATATTTTTTATTTCCTAATATAATATCAAGACCGTCATTATGATGTGTAGGTTTATAAGACGAAATTAAACTAGTATAATCACCGTCTCCTGTTTTACCTATATCATGAATAAATGCAGAGAAAATTAAAATATCATGATATTTAGTATCAATTTTGGAAACCCATTTATTTTTTGATTGAATCCAATCAGCAAGAACAAGTGCTGTCCAAATAGAATGATCAGAAACATCGTCTGCTTGATGACGTGAATAATCACGAACAAAATAGGTTAAAAAAGTATTATTTAAATCAGGTAAAACTTTAGAGAATTTAGAATTTGAAAATTTATAATGAAGCGAATCTGTTGATTTATTTTTACTTTCTCCCCCAATAGTTTTATTTTTAATCTGAAGATATTTTTTTTTATATTTTAAATATTGTTTTTTATAGTCATCCATTATATATATATATATTTATTATTATATATAAAATTGATATTTATATTTATTTATTAAATAAAATGGAAACTCAAAAAAAAACAGTCACAAGGACATATACAGTAAAAACATATAGATGTAAAATATGTGGGGTGGAATTTATGCATAAAATAAATTTTGATTTACATTATAAAAATCATTTTGAAGATGAAAAACCAGTATGTTCTTTTATAAATATATTTAGTAAATGTGCGTAATTTCATTAGATAAAATAATAATATATATAATAAATGATAATAAATAATTATAAAATAGTGGAAGAAGAAAATAAAAATAAATATAAAAATGGCATAATATGGGGATATATTAATTATAATACAGGTGAAATAAATCTTTATTCGCCATTATTAAGTAAAAAAATAGAAAAAGCATTTTGTGAGGGTAAAAAATTTATAAATATAGAATTATTAAATTCAATAATTTATTTTGAAAAAAATGAGTTTATTAAAAAAACAAATAATATACAAACACCTATATTTAGAGAAGTAATAAATAGTGAATTAAATTATAATTTGATAGAAAAAAAAGTAGTTTTGGATAAAAAAATAAACAAATGGGTTTTGTATAAAAAAAAAGAACATATAGGATTATTGGTAGATTTATCTATTGAAAATATGGAAGAATATAAAAATATAATATCAAATATTTTAACAAATCATAATGAAAATAGTAAAATACACGGAATAGGATTAAGTAATATTATTAAAATAATTTATAATAATAAAAATTTAAATACAATAGAAAATTTTGATGAACTATTTTTAAGAAATAAAGTAAAAACAAAAAATATATGTGAAGGTTTTATTGAATTAATTAAATTAGTTGATAAAAATCAATATGAAAATGAAGATATAACATTATATATAATAACAAATAGTATAAATATGAATAATTTAAATATAATGTATGATAAATTGATAGAAGACAGAAAAATAACTAATAAATGGAAAATAGTAAATATTGAAACAGATGAATTATATTTAAATGATTTAGAACAAAATTATATGTAATAATATATAAAAATGTATAATTTAATTTATAATATAATTTATAATACAAGTGATAAAGATAAAAAAAATAATGAAATAGATAATAAAATAAATAATGAAATAGATAAAGATAAAAAAAAAGAGGAGGAAATAAAATTAATGATAGAAATGGAAAAATATAGATTTAATGAATGTCATGGAGGTTGTTAATTTAGCAAAACATTTTTTGATACATCTTTTTATTTTTTTCATTTTCAAATTTTTTATTTGATAAACTATCTTTTATAATAAGACGAGATAAACTATTATTTGGATCTATATGATTTAATTTTTTTGAAATATTAATGGCATTATCATATTTTTTAAGATTATAATATACTTTTGCTAACCAATATAATATTTTAATATTTTTATTATCTATTTCATATGCTTTTTGAATATATATTAAACTATTATTCCAATCTAATAATTTAGCATAAATTATAGCTAAATTACATAAAATATTAATTTTTTCAGGATGTAAATCATCTAATAAACTATCGATAGCTTTTTTATAATATACAATACATTCAGGTATTTTATTATTATCATATAATGTTTTTGCTTTTAATTTATTATCTAACATTAATTCTGTTCTTTCTTCTGGTGTAAGTTCAAATAATTCTTTGGGTTTATCTTTAAAATCAATTAATTCAACTTCAAAATGTAATGTAGAACCAGCAGGAATATTAGGTAATTCTTGATTTTGATAACAATAATCAGATGTACCAATTAAAATAGATTTTTCCCCTTTTGACATAGTTTTAATACCCATATCCCATAAAGGGATAACATTATTATTACCTAAAATAAATTCAAATGGATAAATTCTTTTATAAGAATTATCAAATTCAGTACCGTCTTCTAAAGTACCAATATAATGAACAGTTACTAATTGTCCATTATTAGGAAATTCATTATTCCCATTTTTAAGTATTTTTTTAGTAATTCCCTTATCAGGTGTTAAGTATAATAAGGATAAATGTTTATTATCTGTGGTATTTTTTATTTTTTTTCTGGTAATTAAACCATTAATAAATGGAGATAATGTTTTTGATAATATATTTAATTTAAGTTTTTTTTTTGTTTGATTACGGGAAATCCACCCTTTTAAAAATGGATTTATAGTAATAGAAATATAATTTAAACATTCTTGACAAAATATAGTATTTTTAATAGCATATTCAGAACATTCAATATTTTTACAATAATCTAAATCCATATAATATTAATAATTTATTATTTTTAAATATAAAAAAGAAATATTACATAAAAATAAATAAAAATAAATAATAATAATATATATTATGTTATGGTATGAAAAATTTTATACATATATAAAATATATTTCATATTTATTTTTTATTATTTCATTTTTTCAATTAAGTATTTATGCTCCTAAATATTTGGATGAATTAAATATTATATTAAAAGTAATAATTTGTGGATTTTTATTATATCGTTTTCACCCATGGAATAAAATAATATTAACTGAATTTGATAAAAAATTAGTATTTGATAGTGCTTTATATTTATTATTTTCAAGTTTATTAATTGATTTCTATTTATTAATAAAAGAAAAATATTATACTATAAAAGAATATCAAAAAAATATCAAAAGAATATGTAGAAAACAACAGAAATAGAAAATTTTAATTATTTTTTTCTATGTTTCACTTTCCGAATCAGAAGAAATTTTATCTAATTCACCTGTTTCCAATAAATATTTAAATTCGTCTTCATTAAATAATTGATTATTACTTAAATCAGCAGTTAATGGTATTGAATCAATAGATTTATTTGAAAATTTATTCCAGTCTAAACTAATAAAATATTTATATAATTTTCTATTTTTAAGCAATGATAACCATTCTATTTTATTTATTTTATTTAGTTTAATATCTAAATTATTTTTATTTTTTTTTATATCAACAATATCAAACAAATCATATAATTCTAAATTAAATTCATATATATTATCAGTATAAGATAAAAAAATATCATTATTTGTAATATTATAATTTTCACTATTTTCTAAAATTGTAATAAAAATATAGTTTTCATTTTGATACCATTTAATATGTGGAAATTTTTTCATTTTTATATAATTATATTTCTTATATTTTAAATAATTTATTTTTTCTTTTTATTTTCAGTAGTTTTTTTAGTTTTAGTAGTAGTATTTTTCTTTTTTGTTGTATTAGAAAATTTTTTAGAATTATCAGAAGTTTCTGTTGTAATATTTTTTTTAGAAGTTTTAGTTTTTTTATTTTTAGATTCAGAAATAATTGTATTACAATCTTTAATAGTTAATTTTTCTAAATATTCTTGTATTTGTTTATCATCTAAATTTTTATCTAAAATAATTTTATAATTTGTTTTATTATCATAACGAATATAAGGACCATATTGACCATTCATTACTGTTATTTTATCATTTAATTTTTTAATTGCACCAGTAATATTAGTAGAACTATTTTTAATATTAATAAATTCAATAACACTATCTAAATGAATACGATTTTCATCTTCAATTTTATATGAATAATTTTTAGCGTCATATTTAATATATAATCCAAAACGACCCTTATCTAAAATAATATCTTTATTTTCATATGTACCAATTATATAAGGATATTTTAATAATTGTAGTGCTTGTTCTAATGTAAAATCATCCAAATTATAATCCTTAATACTAACAAATCTTGCTTTACAACCAGGTTCAGAATTTTGTTCTCTTAATACAGGTCCATATTGTCCAATATATACGTCAATAATTCTATTATTTGTTGGATTAACACCTAATTCACGTGAATAATTATTTTTAATAATTGTTTTTGGTGAATTATCAATACTATATTTAATTTTATTATATGTTAATTGAACTATATCTTGCCATATATTATCACCTAGTGAAACTTTATCTAAATCAGCTTCCATACTAGCAGTAAATTCATAATTAATTAGTTGATCAAAATATTTTGATAAATAATCATTTACAATAATTCCTATTTGTGTAGGATTAATTTTAGCTTTATCACTACCATATTGAATTATATTTTTTTTTTCTTCTAATGGTTCATTTTTTTTTAAATAAAACTGAAATACTTCAGTATCTATACCAGGATTATCTTTAATTACTGCATAATTTTTATCTAATACAGAATTAACCATATTAGCATATGTAGAAGGACGACCAATACCTAAATCTTCTAATTTTTTAACTAATGAACTATCATTAAATCGTGGTTCAGGTGTAGTAAATTTTTGTTCTCCTGTAAAATCAATAAATTCAAGAATGGAACCAACTTTTAATTCTAATAATGCCTGATTTTTTGCGTCATTTTTAATATTATATACAATCATATAACCTTCAAAATCTACTTTTTCATAAGTAGAATTAAATATATATTTATCTAAATTAATTGTAACATCTAATACATCCTTAATCATTTGAGCCATTTGAGAAGAAATTGTTCTTTTCCAAATAAGTTCATACAATCTTCGTTCATCATTTGGACAATTTTCAGGTAAAGTATGAACATTAATTTTAGTAACACGACATGCTTCATGTGCTTCTTGTGCATTTTTAGTTTTTGTTTTAAATGTATTATTTTTATAATATTTTTCACCATATAATTTATGAATTTCTTCCTTAATTTCTTCTAATGCATCTTTTGCAATAATAATACTATCTGTTCTCATATATGTAATATGACCATTTTCATATAATTTTTGAGCTACTAACATAGTTTGTTTTGAACTCATTGATAATTTATTATGTGCTTCTTGTTGAAGAGTAGAAGTAGTAAATGGTGGTTTTGCAGATTCTTTTTTCTTTTTATTTTTTAAATCTTTTACTACAAAATCATTTTTATCAACTAAATCAAATATAGTTTTAATTTTTTCTGGTGTTGTTAATTCTTTTGGTTTAGAATATTTAATAGGAATATTATTAGATTTAAAATCTAAATTACCATTTAAATTAAAATATGTTTTTTTTTCAAATTTTTTAATTGAGTCTTCTCTTTCAATAATTAATTTATTTACAACAGATTGTACTCTTCCAGCAGATAATCCTTCTCCCTTCTTATAAGACGATTGAACATTTTTCCATAAACATGGTGATATAAGAAATCCTACTAATCTATCAATAACACGTCTTGCTTGTTGTGCATAAAACATATTAATATTAATTTCACCGGGATTAGCAACAGCATTTTGAAGAGCAGTTTTAGTAATTTCATTAAATAAAATTCTTTTACTTGTATTTTTCCCCTTATTAAGAACTTCATTAAGATGCCAGGCTATTGCTTCACCTTCTCTATCATTATCTGCGGCTAAATAAAGTGTATCACATTTTTTAAAATGGGATTTTAATTCGGTAATAACATTTTTTTTATCTGGAATAATATCATATGTTGGTGTAAAATTATTTTCAATATCAATTCCTAAGGTTTTTTTTTTAAGATCACGAAAATGTCCATAAGAGGATTTAACAATAAAATCTTTTCCTAAAAAACCTTGGATTTTTTTACATTTTGCGGGTGATTCTACAATAACTAAATTCATAATATAATTTAAAATTATATATTTAAATATCAATTTTAAAAATATTATATAATTTATATGAAAAAGTATTTTATATTTATTTTATTTATACTTATTTTTAATATTTTAATAATTAAAAATAATAATACAAAAAAACAAGAAATTTTATTTTATAAATGTAATAAATATGTTTTAGGAAAAATAATAAAAAAAATATTAAATGATAATAATATTAAAAGAACACATAATATTAATGATAATTGGTTATTATTTTTACCATGTACATATAATGATATAGAAAAAGAAATGAAAAAAATGGATGATACAAAAAATAAAATATTATTTGGAATAAAAGGTTGTGATTTAATAGTAAGTAAAAATAATTTATGGAAATTATTAGAAAATAAATATGGACGAAATAATTCTAAAAAATTAATGCCCGAAACATGGATATTATCAAATAAGGATCAAATAGAATTATTTAAAACAAATTATTCAAAAAAAGATATGTATATTATGAAAAAAAATTTACAAAGAAAAGAGGGATTATTATTAACAAATAATTTAGAAGAAATAATAAATAATAATGATAAAAAATTTAGAATAGTACAAAAATATATGAAAAATACATATTTAATAAATAAAAGAAAAGTAAATTTAAGAATTTATTTATTAATAATTTATAAAAATAAAAAATTAACTACTTATTATTATAAAAATGGAAAATGTATTTATACTAATAAAGATTATGCAAATTCTTATGATTTAGAAGAAAATATTACTAGTTTGAATTTAGATATGGATATTTATAAAAAAAATCCTTTTGATTTATTTGAATTAATGAATTATATGGGAAAAAAAAAATATTCTATATTAATTCAAAATATAAAAAATAATTTAAAAAAATTACACAATATGTATAAAAATATACTTAGTGATTTAAATAAAAATAATAATAAAAATGTTCATTTTCAATTATTTGGATTAGATTATATTTTTGATAATGATTTAAATGTATATTTATTAGAATTAAATAAAGGTCCTGATATGACTAGTAAAAATGATAAAGATTATGTATTAAAATATCGTATTTATGAAGATTTATTAAATAAAATAGGAATAATTAAACATAATAAAAAAAATATGTTTGAAAATATAGACTAAAAAATAATAAAAAATTTTAGAAAATTTCTCAAAATTGATTTTAATAATATTGATAATCAACCCTACAAAAAAAAATGTCTCTTACCGCCAAATTCGTAAATAATGCCCAAAATATTGATATTGTCGATGAAGTAATTTCTCTTCTATCAGAAAAAATGAATATTGATAAGACCGAAGCATGGAAAACTGTTTCTGATAAATCTGTTGAAGATCTACGAAAATCCGTACGAAAACCTAAGAAGAAACGTGCTAAAACTGCTTATACAATGTTTAGTAAGGATAATGACGTTACAAATAAGTTAAAAGCAACAACAGGAGGTCAAGTAAGTATTGGTGAAATGTCAAGACTTAAATCTGAACTATGGAAATCTCTAAGTGAAAAGGAAAAAGAAAAATATGAGCAAATGGCAAAAGCAGAAAATGAAGCAAATCCAGTAGTAAATGAAGAACCAAAAAAGAAAAAGAAGAGTAGAACCCCTTATAATATGTTTATGGCTGATAAGGAACTTCGTGATTCAATTTCAAAAAAAATTAATACAAGTAATATGAAAGAAGTAAATCAGGAAATGGTTAAAAAATGGAAGGAAATTAAGGAAAAAGAATCTGATGAATATAAAAAATATGTTGATCTAGCAGAAAAAGAAAATAATAAAATGAGTGAAGATAATGAAGTAGTTAAGGAGGAAACTGAAGTAGTTAAGGAGGAAAATGAGGTAGTTAAGGAGGAACCTAAGGTAGTTAAGGAGAAAAATGAAGTAGTTAAGGAGGAACCTAAGGTAGTTAAGGAGAAACCAAAAAAGAAGAAGACTGTTGCTAAAAAATAAGTAATAAATAAATATTAGATTAATAAATTTAAATAAATTTTTTTTAAGTAAAATTGATATTATTTAATTATATTATTAATTTATAATAAATTATTAATGAAGATAATTGGTTGGAATATTAATGGCGCTCGCGGTAAATCAATGGATTTATTAGATAAAAAAGAATTTAATAAAAAAAGTGAATTAGCAAAATGTATTGAAAAATATAAACCAGATGTTGTATGTTTTGGAGAAACTAAATGTCAAGATATTCATACTGACATGTTTAAATGTTTACCATTTAAATATCAAACATGGATTTGTAGTAAAGCTCGTAAAGGTTATTCTGGTGTATGTATAATGAGTAATATAGAATTTATAGATCATGGTAGTTTAGAATTAGAAGATGAAGATATAGAGGGTCGTAGTAGAATTGTAGAATTTTCTGATTGTATTTTAGTATATGTATATACACCAAATAGTGGGGCAAAAGCGGAATATAGAAAACATTGGGATAATGTAGTATTAGAATATTTAAAAAAAATGAAATTACAGGATAAAATGATAATATATTGTGGTGATATGAATGTAGTTCATAAAGATTATGATATACATGATAAAACACAATTTTATAAAGAAAATATGCCGGGTTTATATAGAAGCGAACGTCAAGCATTTGATAAATATTTAGAAGCTGGATATTTAGATATTTGGAGATATAGAAATCCAACGGTAATTAAATATACATGGTGGAATCCACGAGTAAAAGGCCGAGATAGAAATATTGGATGGAGAATAGATCATTTCTTAGTAAGAAAAATGGACGAAAAAAAAATAAAATATGTAAAAATTTGTGATGATATAAAAGGAAGTGATCATTGTCCGATATTTATTGAATATTAAATTTTTATTACATATAATAAATTATTTTTTTGGAGGTGCCCAAATATGCTTAATTTTACTTTCAACATTTTTAATTCTATTTTTCATATTAATTATTTTTTCTGCTAAATTATTATTTTGATAATGATACAATTTAGTTTTATTTTTTGATAACATATTTTTTTTATTATTAATAAAATTATTTTTTTGTTGTTGAGATGGGAGCATATTTTGTTGTTTTGTTTTTTGGCGTTGTAGAGGTTGGCGGTGCGGTTGTTGAATATTTTTTCTTATATTTCTATTTTCATTAATACATTTATTTTGAGCTTCTATTCTTTTATATCTTTCTTTAATTTTTTGTTCTGCTTGAATACGGTGTAAATCACTAACATATGCTTGTCGTTGAGGATATGAATAAATTTTGGGCAACGCCCTAATAGGAGGGTTTAATTTAGGATAATAATGTTGAATGGGATTATAAATTTTTTTTGTTGGAACTGGAATTTGAGGTGGTGGTAAGTTTTCTATTGGTGAAATATTATATTTTCTATTTTTAATTTCAGCATATGTCTTAATTTCTGGTTGATTTTCTGGTTTTTCTGCTATCTTAGGTATTATTTTTTCAGTCTTATTTTTTCTTGGTGAATTAGGTAATTGAAAATCTTCATATACTTTTTTAATAATATTTTTCCAATCACGTTCCGTATTTGGAACTGATTTAAAATGATATTGCTTACATTTCTCTTTATTATTTTCAATATTATAAAAGGCTAATAATTCTTTACTATTTTCTAAAAATAAATTTAAATCCATACGTTTTTGTTTATTTTTTTCAAACATTTCTCTTAATATTTGTTCTAAACGAAAACGATTATTATGTGAAATAAATGGAACTTTAGTTCTAATATTACTAAAAGGATTTAAATATCTTATATTATTTTTTAATTGGTGCATATTATTTCCATGAAAAGGATATTTATTATATACTAAATAAAATAATACACAACCTATACCCCATACATCAATTTTATAATCATAATATTGTTGTGTCATTTGTTCTGGACTCATAAAAAATGGTGTTCCAATACTTGTATTTGTAACTTTATTATAATCTAAAAATTTACATATACCAAAATCACATATTTTAATTTGTCCTTCTTTTGTAATTAAAATATTTGCTGGTTTAATATCACGATGAATAATATGATTATGATGTAATGAATTTATACCAACACAAATTTTAAGAAAAATTTTAATAACTTCTTCTTCTTTTAATCTTTTTTTTTTTGTATAATTTTCTAAATCACCACCATCCACATATTCAGTAATAATACATAATTTTTTATTATTTATAAATAAATCATAACATTTTAATAAATATTCATTTTGATTCATTAATAAAATTTTTATTTCATTTAATATACTAACTTTATTATATCTATCAATTCCCATAATTTTAATAGATTTTAATGCATATAATTTACCAGTACTTTTTTTTTCAACTAAATATATTTTACCATATGAACCTTGATTTAAATATTTAATTATTTTATAATTTTCCATATATGATATATATATATATAAAATATAATTTCGTTTATATACTTATTTATATAATATATCAAAATTTCGCGTTTTATTAT
>CEUJ01125566.1_pt1 | contig 11954 bp, 11 predicted proteins | sample 361531 | NCBI WGS metagenome assembly CEUJ01 (sample SAMEA2622842, study PRJEB7988) | marine metagenome | biome: marine biome (ENVO:00000447); feature: marine epipelagic mixed layer (ENVO:xxxxxxxxx); material: "saline water (ENVO:00002010), including plankton (ENVO:xxxxxxxx)" | depth 140 m | reverse complement strand
ATTCTTTTTAGAATTTCACTACATCTTTTAGATTGACTAATTAAAAGGTCAATATCTTTAGATAAATCTTTATCATCTCCAATTTCTTTTTTTAATTCTTTAGCAACTACACTTATTGTAGCTAAAGGCGTTCCCAGGGAATGTGCTGCTGCTGCTGCTTGCCCTCCTAAAGATTCTAATTCATACTCTTTGTAAATAACCTCTTGAAGTTTTTTAAAAGCCTCTTCTGTTTTCTTTTTTTCACCAGAAAAGCGTATTCCGAAATAACTCAAAAATATTAAGCCAATAAATACAGAGATAACAATTCCAATTTTATAAAAATTTGGAAAATGTAATAAATTCATATCCTCTCCTGGCAAAGGTAAATGAAAAAATGATATTGTTAATAAAAGTAATGATGTTATTAAACCTAAAATAATTGTTGTTCCCATGCTTAGAAATGTTGAGGAAACGATAGCTGGAATAATTAATAGAAAAGAGAAAGGATTGAAAATTCCCCCTGTCAAATAAAGCAGAGCACTTAATTGTAATAAATCAATTAGGAGGAAGGGAGCTGCGTAAAAATCTTTTAGTTGATTAATTTTAATTCCAAATTGAAGATACAAATTAGTTGCTAAACCTAGTGAGATGATTAAGTAACTTTCTATGATTGGGAATGGTAAATTTAAGTAATAAAAAACTATGCTTATTGCAAGAATTTGGCCAATAATGGCTATATACCTTAATATTGTTAATGTATTTTTATCTAAGCTTAAGTTCTCTTTTGTTCGAAAAAGAGTTGCAAAGTTCATTATCTAATTAAATGTCTAGGTTAGTAACATCTAAAGCGTTGTTGGTAATAAAATCTTTTCGCGGAGCGACCTCATCACCCATCAAAATCTCAATCATTTTCTGATCCTCTTTTGATTTATCTTTAGTGCCTTTTGTGTACTGAACTCTTAGCATTGTTCTATTATCTGGATTTAAGGTAGTTTCCCATAATTCTTCCGGATTCATTTCTCCTAATCCTTTAAAACGTTGAATTGACAGTTTTTCTTTATGTTCCTGGATGAAGTTTTTATATTCCGAAGAATTTTTTTTAATCCTTTTGTCAATTTTAGCCATTTGTAAAATATATTCCTCTAGTGCTTTTTCATCTTTAATATAAATACTTTTATTTGCTTTTGTAACTTTAAATAAAGGTGGTTGGGCAAGATAAATATGTCCGTTTTCTATAAGTTGATTAAAAGGATAATTATTGAAAAAAGTTAATAGTAACGTTCTGATATGAGACCCGTCTACATCGGCATCTGTCATAATAACAATTTTATCATATCTAAGGTTTTCAATATTAAAATCTTTAGATCCAGTGCCCAATGCGTTTATCAAAGTTACAATTTCACTTGACGACATCATTTTTGAGAGGGCTTTAGTCGATTGATCTTCTCCATTTTTTTTTCCATTAATGTACGTATTTAATATTTTACCTCTTAAAGGTAAAACTGCTTGATATTCTCTTACTCTTCCTTGTTTTGCTGATCCGCCAGCTGAATCACCCTCTACTATAAATAATTCTGTCCCTTCTCTTTTCTGTATTTGGCAATCTGCTAATTTTCCTGGTAAACCAGATAATTCAAAAGCTCCTTTTCTTCTCACGCTGTCTCTTGCTTTTCTTGCTACATCTCTTGCCATAGCTGCTTGGGTTATTTTTTCTAAAACGGTTTTAGCAATTGATGGATTTTGATCAAACCAAGTTGAAACTTTTTCTCCTATAATATTTTCTACTATGTTTCTTATTTCTGAGGAAACTAATTTATCTTTAGTCTGAGATGAGAATTTCGGATCTGGCATTTTAATAGATAAAACTGCTGTGAGACCTTCTTTAATATCTTCTCCTGAGAGAGTGATTTTATTTTTTTTGTTATTTTTATCATGAGAATATTTGTTAATTACTCTAGTTAGAGCACTTCTGAAACCTAATAAATGTGTTCCGCCATCTTTTTGGGGAATGTTATTTGTAAAAGGTAAAACCTCTTCTGAATAACCTGCATTCCATTCAAATGAGCACTCAACTACTACGTTATTTTTAGTTGCAGTGACATATACAGGCTTTTTAAATACCTCCTTTTCATTTTTGTTTGTAAGGATGGGTTTTTTATTATTAATATGTTTTACAAACTCAAGTATTCCCCCGTCATATTTATGGACAAATTCTTTTGCGTTTTTAAGACTTCTATCAATTAGTTTTATTAAGATCCCTTTGTTTAGAAATGCTAGTTCTCTAATTCTTTTTTCAAGTATACTTGAGCTAAATTTCACTGAAGAAAAAATTTCTTTTGACGGCAAAAAAGTGATTTTTGTCCCTGTTTTTTTTGTCTTTCCTATTTGTTTTAAAGGTTTGATCGAATTTCCATCTTTAAATCTAATTTCATATTCTTTTCCATCTCTAAATATGTTAAGATCAAGTTTTTCTGATAAAGCATTAACGACTGAAACACCAACTCCATGTAAACCTCCAGAAACTTTATAGGATTCATGATCAAACTTTCCGCCTGCATGAAGTTGGGTCATAATCACCTCTGCGGCTGACATTTTCTCTCCTTTGTGTATGTCAACAGGTATTCCTCTTCCATCATCCTCAACAGAAATTGTGTTATCATTGTTAATCGTAACAACTATTTCTTTACAATGGCCTGCTAAGGCTTCATCAATAGAATTATCTAGCACTTCAAACACCATGTGATGCAAGCCTGAACCATCATCGGTATCACCTATATACATTCCAGGACGTTTTCTTACAGCGTCAAGTCCTTTAAGAACTTTAATAGAATCCGCACCGTACGTATTGTGAGTTTTAGAAACTGAGTTTTTTGACATTTTATTATTTTTAGAATTTCAAATATATCATTTTTTTCTTGCAATATAAAATAGTGTAACTTTAAGATGATCTAAAAGTATCTCATATCAACGGTTTTGAGGCGAAAAATAAAAAAAAATTTGAAATTGTAAATTTTTAGATTTTCATAGGCATTATTACGTAATAACTATTTTTATCCGAAATATCCTCAATTAGAACAGGGGAAACAGAATCATTTAAATTCATTTTTAAATTGCTATCTTCTACTTCTGATGCGATATCAATAAGATATTTTGAATTAAAACTTATATTAATGTTTTCTCCATTAAAATTGGCTTGAATTTTCTCATTTCCATCACCTGAATTTGCGCTATTTACTGAAAGTTGAATATGATCTTTACTAATACCTATTTTAAGACCTTCTTTTCTATCTAAAGAAACAGTTGCTACTCGTTCAATTGAGCTTATAAAATCTTTAGTTTTTACAACTAAAACTTTTTTGTTATTCATTGGTACGACCTTTTTATAATCTGGAAATTTTCCATCAATTACCTTAGAAATTAGTCTAATTTTTCCAATCAAGAACATAACTTTATTTTCACTTATTTTGATAAATAAGGGGTCTGACATTTCAGAAAGCAAGGAGCATAATTGAAAAACAGTTTTCCTTGGGAGTATAAAAGGTTTAAAGTTCTTTGTGTTATCGATTTCTAAACTACTAGAAGATAGTCTATGACTATCCGTTGCCACACCAGTTAAAAAATTTCTTCCATTAGACTCGGTTAAATGCATAAAAACTCCATTCAAATAATGTCTTGTGTCATCGTTTGAAATTGAGATTTTAGTTTTATTTAACAATTTTAAGAAATTTTTATTATCTATTTTAACTTCCGACTCATTAAATTCATCTAATTGAAAAGTTGGAAAATTGTCTGAAGGCAAACATAATAGATTGAAATCAGAATTATCGCTTTTAAGACTTAACTTATTTTCTGATTTTAAATCAAATTTTAAATTTGAATTAGATGTAATTTTTCTTAAAATATCAAAAAGCACAGCTGCAGATGTTGTGGTATTACCCTCTGAAAGAATTTTTACATCACTTATTTCATCATAAAAGATGATATCTAAATCAGTAGCAATTATCGATAATTTGTTATTCTTTAAATCAAGTAAAACATTAGAAAGTATTGGTAAAGTATTTTTTTTTTCTACAACTCCCTGAACGAAATTTAAAGACTTTAATAAAATATCTCTTTTTATTTCAAATTTCATTTTTACTGTTCAAGTAAAAGAATTTTTATCTGATTTATATTTTTTTTCATTTCATCGTCCTGTTCTGATAACCGTGTTATAGTTTTTACAGCATGAATTACAGTAGTATGATCCCTGTTTGCAAACCTTCTACCAATTTCAGGAAGAGATCTAGTTGTCATTTTTTTTGACAAATACATGGCTATTTGGCGTGGCCTAGCAAGAGGTCTTGATCTTCTTTGTGACAGCATTTCGCTTAACGAAATATTAAAAAAGTTGGAAACTGTATTTTGTATTTTATCAACTGTTATGATCTTAGTTTGATTTAAAACATCTTTTAAAATATTTTTACAGTCATTTATTGACAGAGCTTTATTATGGACTCTACTAAAAGCTATTACTCTATTAAGAACTCCTATGAGTTCTCTAATATTGGTTTTGCTTTCGTTCGCAATATAATTTACCACTTCTTGTTCTATGTTTATATTTTCTTTAAATTGATTTTGAATTTCTTCTATTTTTTTCATAATAATTTTTACTTTTAAATTAAAATCTGGGGTGTCAATATCTACAACTAAACCTCCTGCGAGTCTTGATTTTATTCTATCTTGAACTCGGTCTAGTTTCATTGGGTGTCTATCAGACGAAATTATAATTTGAGATCCTTTATTCATCAAACTATCAAATGTATGAAAAAATTCCTCTTGTAGGCTTTCCTTGCCGCTTATAAATTGTATATCGTCGATTATAAATACTGAAGATTTTCTGAAAAAATCTTTAAAATTGACCATGTCATTTTGTTTAATAGATTTAATAAAATGATACATAAATCTTTCAGCTGAAATAAACATGACATTGTTTTCAGTTTGCAATTGCATACCTATCGCATTTAATAAATGCGTTTTTCCTAAACCAACTCCTCCACAAAGATATAAAGGATTATATCTTGATAGATGCTCACAAACTTTCTTTGAATAAGATAAAGCAATATCATTACTTTTGCCTTGCACAAAATTGTCAAAATTTAGATGAGGATTCAATCTATTATAGTTTAATATTGAGTCTTTAATTTCAGTGACTTTACTTAATTCATTAATCTTAGCTAGTTCTTGATTTTGCTTATTTTCCTCGATTATCTTGAATTCAATTCTGTTTAAACTTAATTTAAATGTTCTTACTTGCTCAAGAATTTTATCCAAATATCTTGATACAATCCAATCTCTGAAAAATCTTGTAGGAACGCCTAATATCAAATAATCGTTGTATTCTTTTACTAATGATATCTTTTGTAACCAACTCTCATAGACCTCATTTCCAAATGTTTTTTTAAAAGCATATTGAATTTCATTCCAGTTTAATGTTTTTTCTTCTTCAGAAACATAAATATTATTTTTTTTAAAGTTATTTTTTTCCATGTAGAAAGTTAAGTAGAGATTTCTATAAACTCTCTTTTAAAAATATTTGCAAGATTTTTTTTTCAAAAATTAAAAATAATTCGCTCGAGGTTGTAGCTTTATCGTTGAGATAGAAAATTAAAAATAATTCGCTCGAGGTTGTAGCTTTATCGTTGAGATAGAAAATTAAAATTTACAACTTTTAAATGAAACTATATTTAGTTTTTAATTTTTTTAAATTCAAAATATAGATTTATCGAACAAGCCAAATCAACTTAAGATTGTTGACTTGCTATTTTATAATTTTTTGGAGATTTTTGAAATTTTTCTCGAAGCAGTTTTTTTATTTACCACTCCAGATTTAGCAACCTGCATTAGAATTGATTGAAATTTACTGAAATATTTTTTTGCTTTTTCTTTTTCTTTTGATTTCAATAATATTTCCATTTGTTTAATTGCGTTTTTATATTTGCTTTTTCTAATCTTATTTACTTGAGTTTGTTTTTTTACTCTTCTTACTCTTCTGATAGCTGATTTTGTATTTGGCATTTTTTAAGATTGTATATATGTAGCCATTATCAGGGTCAACTTTATTATTTTTGACAATTTTTACAAAAAAATGATGATCGATTTGAAATAATTCTTCGAATTATCTTTAGGCTGCAATCTTTGGTAGAGCACTTTTTTCCTTTTTGACCATAAACCTTAAAATGCTGCTGAAACAAGCCTTTTTTTCCATCGTCACTAGAAAAATCTTTTATCGAGGAACCTCCTAATTTAATTGAATTTTTTAATATCTTTTTAGTATTTTTTAAAATCTTTTCGATTTCAAAGTTTTTAATGAGTTTTACTTTTTTATTTGGTCTGATGCCGCTTAGAAATAGAATCTCATTTACATAAATGTTTCCTAAGCCAGAAACGCATTTTTGATCCATTAATATATCTTTCACTGCTCTATTGCGATTGGTAAAATATTTTTTTAAATATTTGAAATTAAATTTCCTTTCTAGTGGTTCAGGACCTAAATTTTTAAAATGTAAATTATTTTTAAGCTGTTTTTTTTTGAATATTTTTATAAATCCAAATTTCCTTACATCGTTATAAATAAGTTTCTGATTATCTCTAAAAAAAAATATTATCCTATTATAATTTAAATCTTTTTTATCGTTAAGATTGTAGTAAAAACTTGTTTTAAAATTTCTATTTTTTTTATCAACAAAAAAAAATTTACCGGTCATTCCTAAATGGGCAAGCATTGATATGTCTTTATCTAAATCAAATACTAAAAACTTAGATCTTCTAGCTATTTTTGTAATCCTTTTACCAATTAATTGAAAAAATTTATTACGATTTATCTTATACCTTAGATTACCATCATTGATCTTAACTTTTTTTATTATTAAATTTCGAATTTTCTTCTTTAAAGACCTTTTAACAACTTCAACTTCAGGTAATTCTGGCATATAATTAATTATATGAAAAACGCTATTCAAAATAAAACAAAATTAGTAGATACTGTATTTTCAGATGTTTATAAAAAATATGATTTAATGAATGATATTCTGTCATTCGGAATACATCGTGCATGGAAAGAAAAGCTGCTAGATTGGATGAATCCACAAAATCAAAAAAAATTAATTGATGTTGCTTCAGGAACAGGAGATATTGCTAAATTGTTTTTAAATAAAACAAACAATCAAAGTCATGTTACATGTGTTGAACCAAATATTTTTATGCTCAATCAAGGAAAAGAAAAGTGTAAAAAACTAAAAAATATTAACTGGATTAATGCAAAAGCTGAAAAGTTGCCTATCAAAGAGAGCACTTATGATTACTATACAATAAGTTTTGGAATTAGAAATGTTACAGACATAAATACCACTTTGAGAGAAGCTTTTAGAGTTCTAAAACCTGGTGGAAGATTTCTATGTTTAGAATTTTCAAAGATAAATAACGAATTTTTAAGTTATATGTACAAGCAATATTCTAAAACTATTCCACTAGTTGGAAAATATATAGCTGGATCTGACAAACCTTATGAGTATTTGATACAAAGTATAGAAAAATTTTATGATCAAAAACAATTAACTAAATTAATGACTCAAAATGGTTTTTCTAACGTTAAATATAGAAATTTGTCTAGTGGTATATCTGCAATTCATTCTGGTTGGAAAATATAAATGTTTAAAAGAGTTTTTAAATTATTTCAAATCGCTAGGAAATTTTCTACATCAGGAGCTGTAGAAATTATTAATGAAATTCATGTTTTACCGTCTTTTTTAAATTTATTTTTTAATCTTATTTCTATTGGTTCAAACTCAAGGCGGATAGATATTAAAAAAAAACCTGGAGAAAAGCTTTGTGTAGCACTTCAAGGTATGGGTACAACTTTTATTAAATTGGGTCAATTTCTAGCAACAAGACCAGATATAATTGGTGACGATTTGGCTAAAGATTTGGAAAAGCTTCAAGATAAAGTTCCTGCATTTGATCTTTATGAAGCAAAAAAAATAATAAAAAAAGAAATAGGCGAAAACTATTTTAAAAATATAAATGAGATTAGTGAACCCATCGCAGCCGCATCAATTGCACAAGTGCATTTAGCAAAAATTAAAATTCAAAATAAATATCAACAAGTTGCAATAAAGATACTTAGGCCGGATATAGAAAAATTATTTAATGAAGAATTAGATGCTTTAATGTTGTTTGCCTACATTGTTGAAAATAGCTTCTCTAAAGCAAAAAGATTAAAACTAATAGAAGTGGTGCACCTTCTGAGAGAAATAACAAATATAGAAATGGATTTACGATTTGAAGCTGCTGCTGCTAACGAACTTTACGAAAATACAAAAAATGATTTAGGATTCAATGTACCTAAAATCTACTGGAATTACACAACTAAAAAAATCCTGACTTTGGATAAAGTTGAGGGTGTTTCAATTAGAGAACATCAGAAATTACAAGAACTGGGTGTGGATTTAAAAAAACTCGCAGAAAATTTAATTCAACATTTTTTAAAACAAGCAGTAAGAGATGGTTTTTTTCACGGAGATATGCATCAAGGAAATTTATTTGTAAATAAAAATGGTAACATAATACCCGTAGATTTTGGAATTATGGGTCGACTCGATAAAAACAATAGAAAATTTTTAGCAGAAATATTGTATGGATTTATACAAAGAGACTACGTAAAGGTTGCTGAAGTTCATTTTCAGGCAGGTTTAGTACCTCAAAATGCATCTAAGGAAGAATTCGCACAAGCACTAAGGTCCGTTGGTGAGCCAATTTTTGGACAAACAATAAAAGATATTTCTGGAGGAAACCTACTAGCTCAACTCTTTGAAATAACTGAAAAATTTAATATGGCGACTCAACCCCCTCTATTATTACTACAGAAAACAATGGTAGTTGTTGAGGGTGTTGCTAGAAAAATTTATCCAGAAACGAATATTTGGGAAGTATCAAGACCAGTTCTTGAAAAATGGTTAAAAGATTTAAAGAGTCCAAAATCTACATTTGACAGCGCACTAAATACTTCTTCAGAAATTATTAAAAGGATACCTGATTTACCTAAATTGATGGATCGAGCTGATTATGCTTTAAAGCTGATGGCTGAAGGCAAACTAAATTTAGCTATTGGTCATAATAGAGGTTTAGAAATTGAACAAATGAAGCTTAAAAACTTTAGAAATAATATAGTTATTAGTTTTTTTGGTATTGTAATTGTATTTTTATTAGTATTTTAATTAGTAATGTCATTAAAAAATAAAAAAATTTTAATTATTATTGGTGGCGGAATAGCTGCGTACAAATCTTTAGATATAATTAGATTGTTAAAAAAAAGTGGATGTTTTGTTAAAGCTATTCTGACAAAAAGCGGTAAAGAATTTATTACTCCCTTGTCAGTAACAACACTTACAGGCAATAGAACATTCGAAGAAATTTTTGATAAGGAATCTGAAGGTGAAATAGATCACATTTCATTATCAAGATGGGCTGACATAATAATTGTTATGCCCACAACTGCAAATTTAATGACAAAATTAAGCATAGGTAAGGCAGAAGACTTAGCTACAACTGTAATTTTAGCTTCTGATAAAGATATTTTGTTAGTGCCTGCGATGAATGTAAGGATGTGGATACATAAGGCTACGCAAAGAAATGTTAAAAATCTTCTAGATTATGGATATTTATTTTTAGGACCCGAAAAAGGGGAGATGGCCTGCGGTGAATATGGAGATGGCAAGATGTCTAGTCCAAGACAAATTTACTCATTTATTCAAAATTATTTTGATAAACGTAATTTAATTATAAAAAAAAATTTAAAAGCCCTTGTAACTGCTGGCCCTACGAGAGAATATTTGGATCCTGTTAGATACATCTCCAATGAGTCTAGCGGCAAACAAGGTTTTGAAATAGCATTAGCGTTAAGTAAACTAGGTATTAAAACTAAATTTATCACTGGCCCCTCTAATCTTACACATAGAAAGGAATTAATAACTAAAAAAATAATTTCCGCTGATGAAATGTTTATGGAAGTTAAAAAATCTTTACCTGTGGACGTGGCTATTTGTACTGCAGCTGTTTCAGATTTTAAACCAGTATATAAAAATAAAAATAAAATAAAGAATGATCAAAACAAACATCATTCTATTTTAATTAAAAAAAATAAGGATATTTTAGAATACCTTGGAAAAAATAATAAACATAGACCAAAATTAGTAGTAGGTTTTTCAGCTGAAACGGAGGAGTTACAAACTAATTCGATACAAAAGTTAAAGAAAAAAAATTGTGATCTAATTGTTGCAAACGATGTTTCAAAAAAAGATATTGGTTTTAATTCAGATTACAATGAGGTAACAATTATTGATAATGATGGCAATTGTAAATTTTTTAAAAAAAATAAAAAAAGTATTATAGCAAAAAAAGTTGTACAAATTATTTTAGATAAACTACTAGTCGGTGAAAGAAATTTTAACTAAAAGATTATCTCAAAATAATGAATTTTAATTTAAAAGATTTTAATAGATTTGAAAAACAAATTGTATTAAAAAAAGTTGGTATAAATGGACAGAAAAAGATTTTCTCATCTAAAGTTTTAATAATTGGTATTGGAGGATTAGGCTGTCCTCTTTTGACTTATCTAGTAGCCTCTGGGGTAGGCACTATCGGTATAGTAGATTACGATAAGGTCGATATAAGTAATTTAAATAGACAAACTTTATTTGTACCAAGCGATGTTGGTAAATTTAAAGTAAATCAAGCTAAATCTAAAATTTCTAAAATGAATAGTAAAATAAATATTAATGTTTTTAAAAAAAAGATTACTTCTAAAAATATTGAGTCAATAATAAATAAATTTGACATTATTTGTGATGGCACCGATAACTACGATACAAGATACTTAATAAATGATCAGTGTAAAAAAAATAAAAAAATATTAATTTCTGCTGCGATAAATAAGTATGATGGGCATCTATATAAATTTGATTTTAAAAAAAAAACGTCTTGTTATAGGTGCTTCATGCCAGAAAAACCCCCTAATGAAATTAATTGTCAATCAGAAGGTATTTTTTCCCCAGTTGCAGGAGTGCTTGGTTCGCTTCAAGCAAATGAAGTTTTAAAATCGATACTGAATTTTAAAGACAATCTTAACAACCAAATGATTATCTTTGATTCAATAAATAACAACTTTAGAAAAATAAAGTTAAGTTTTAATCCAAAATGTAAAAATAAATGTTCAAATTAGTTTTTTTCTTTTTTTTCTTTCTTTTTTCTTTTGAACTACCTTCAAAGTCAGATGAATATTTTCTTACTTTAAGAAACGATATAGTAAATCTAAGACAAGGGCCTTCTTTTGAATACCCTGTTAAACTATTTTATAAAAAAAAATTTTTACCTGTAATTGTTCAAGATGAATATGAAAATTTTAGAAAAATAAGAGATCATGAAAATAATACTGGTTGGGTACATATTTCACAACTATCAAAAAAAAAGGCAGCTATTACTATTATGGAAGATCAATTAATTTTCAAAAAACCTTCAATTTATTCTAAACCTTCAGCAATTCTTAAAAAAGGTAGATTGTGTCGGATTCACAAGTGTAGAGATGACTGGTGTAAAATTAGTGTAGAGAAATATAAAGGTTGGGTTAAGAAAGATACTTTATGGGGTCTTTTATAAAACTATTTCCTATACTTAGCTGTCCAGACTTTATCTAAAACGAAATACCAAATTGCATTAGCTAATGGTTCTACAATTGCATCAGTCAGAGCGATCATAAATGATACTTCTGCTATTAACATTAAAACGGTTATGGCAATAGCGAAATGACCGATCGTATATATTATTGTTCTTAATATAGATCCTTTATTATTTTCGTATATAGCTTTTGTTGCTGAGAAGATTCCGTGAGTAAATTCAGTCATTTAATTAAAAGGATTTTCTAATACACAAGCTACTAAGTGTAT
>CEUJ01394071.1_pt1 | contig 11961 bp, 9 predicted proteins | sample 361531 | NCBI WGS metagenome assembly CEUJ01 (sample SAMEA2622842, study PRJEB7988) | marine metagenome | biome: marine biome (ENVO:00000447); feature: marine epipelagic mixed layer (ENVO:xxxxxxxxx); material: "saline water (ENVO:00002010), including plankton (ENVO:xxxxxxxx)" | depth 140 m | reverse complement strand
TTTGGGAACAAAATTAGGTTTTACTTCTTGATCTTGAACAATATGTTGTTGATTCATAGGAATATCTCTAGAAGGGAGACTAGTCCCTCCCTGAGCCTGTTGCAATCCTTGTACAATTTGATGAATAGATTCCTGACTAAGTTCGGTTGGGGCAGATTTTTGCATACTATTAGCAACATTTGCTTCAACTTTATCAGTAACTTTCATTACAACATTATTTTGTTGTTGGACTTCATTAGGTAATGCTGAAATCTCACTAGCCATTATATACATTATATTAGATAAGGTATATGATGTAAATTACGCAAAATCAACAATTTTTTTTGTATCATCACAATTTTCTATTTTTTCATCAAATTGGTAACATCTATCATTAAATTTAAAAATTTGCCCTTTTATCTTATTTAATTGAGGACCTTTAAAAATAATACAATTTCTTTCATTACAAACTTTTCTAAATAATGTGGCTAATCCTAAACCTAATAATATTGAAATAATGTACCTTCCAACCTGACTGTATATCAATCGCCTTAAATTCATATATACTATATAAATATAATTTATTGAATATTATATGATCTTATTTTTTTATCATCACTAGGACATTTTATTTCTCTTGATGTAAAGTGAAAACAATTATCGGCTTTGTCTTTAAACAAAACTCTATCTTCATTTTCTGGATTAGGATAAACATAAATAACTTGAGTTGGAGGCTGTGATATATATACTACAAAAATACCAATTGCTAAACTCAATATAAATACTGGTACACTAATAAATTTCATCTATATAATGTTGTTTTATTTTTTTATTTATAAAATTTATTGGTTATATAAAATTTATTTCGTGTTTTTAATTATTTTAAATTCATCATATGTCATTTGATTTTCAATACTCATTTTTGTTTTATGAATAATATGTTTTGGCATTAATTTTAAAGATCCTTTTTGATTTTTATTTTCTTTTTTTTCTATCTCAATATAATCATATTTCAGATTTCTTATTTCTTCTTGTAAAGGTAAAATAGTATTTTTGTAAATTTCTATAGAATTTACTAACAAGGGTTTAGAGTCTTCTTTTTTGTATAATTGAATATTTTTTTTAAATTCACTTATAAGTTGGTTTAATTGTTGTTGTTTTTCTTTAATTAATTCATTTTTCAACTTAAATACTCCGTCATCTTCTTTTCCTTCAACTTCTAATTTTACTATTTTATTTTGTTTATCATAGAATTCTTGAAATAAATCTTTTGCTTTTATATGCTCATCTAAAAGTTCTTTTAAACGTCTAAATTCTTTTAAAACTATATCTTCACTTTGGTTTTGAAAAAGTAAATCTAATTTATATGCCATAATATCTTGTTTTATTTCTTTAATAATATTTATTTCTTCATTAATAGAATCTTTTAAATTAATATGTTTTGGTTTTTTTATTTCAATATTTAATGCACATTTTTTATCAGCATTACATCTACATTTTAAGTGAGTTTCCGTAATTTCAAATATAGTTCCACCTAGTTTATTGCAATTTACACATTTTCTTTTTGCATCAAATTTTTCTAATTCTTCTTTAATAATAGGAATATTTCTAGGATTTTTCTTTTTTAAAGTTTTTAATGTTTTTCTTCTTTTTTTATCATATTTTTCTTTTAGTTCCCAAAACTCATTGTATGCTTCTAAATATTGTTCATAACTCATATATATATATATTTACATTTGATAAAACTTTTTATGTAATACCTCAAATGGGCTTTCAAATTTAGGAAGATTTGTAATATTTTGATTTAATTCTCTAGCCTTGTCTGATTGCATTTTTCGCACTTTTGTTATAAAATAATCACGCTTTAACTTCTTTATTTTTTCACGATCTTTTTCTGTAGGACGAGTTTTATATTTATACAACAAATATGCAGTAATAACTGCCACAAACAAACCTAATAATCCTAAATTTATCATATAGTAATTCACTTCACTCCTTTGTTGGTGACATTTTTTTAAAGTTTCTCCTAAAAAGTATTTAACACCTGGTTCTGTTAAACTGGGTCTAAATTGTTGTGAATTCATATAATAAATAAAACTAAAATCTTAAAAAAATTTATACACAATATCTATATGGTATCTGTTGCTTCATCCATTCTATTTTTTTCTGTAACAACCATTGCATATTTTATTATTAAATACTTGATAGCGGATAGATTTAATGCAAGAAGTCCAGGAATTGCAATTGCATGTACTGCTGTTTATTTAGCAACAATCGTGGGTATACAAACATACATAAATGTTACTAATGCTAAAGAACGTTGTGGTGGCACACCACAAACGCTAACAGCAATGTATTATACTTTTATTCCTTATCTTTTTATATTTGGAACATTAATGTTAGTACTTATGTTTTTTCCAGGATTTAAAGCACCTTTTTCAAATACATTAGGTTATGGTTTTGTAAGTTTACCTTTTATGAATATTAAACCAACATTTATGAATATATTAAAAACTGATAGTAGTAACAAATTGCTTAAAACAGTGTATGAAGATCCATCACTTATGATAAATGAAATGACACCAACAAACTTTTTTGTTTTCTTACAAAAAATGGGAGAATCAGAAAATTCTATTTTAAGCCCTGATTATAAAAGATTTATTCCTGATCTTTATAATTTAGTTACTATTAAAAGTAGTATTTCTAAATTTATATGGTTTATGTTAACTGGTATATTAGTTATATTAAATTCACATAGCTATATAATGTCTATGAAATGTAGTAGAAGTGTCGATGAACTTAGCGGTAAACTTGATAGTGCTTTAAGTAATCCTAAAAAAGAAAAGAAAAAACAAAAATGGAAGTTAGGATATTAATTACAGTAAAATTAACTTTATTTATTAAATTTAGTTAATTTTAGTTAAAATTTAAGTTTAGGTGCTGCTAAATAGTAAAGCACAAATAAATAACACATCATTGCTAGTATTAATGTTAAAAACCAAATAGGAATAATGGTTTTTTTGCTAGATCCTAAACCAAATTGCCTTAAAGCGCCATCTTTTTCATATAAAAATGCTGGTTCTAAATACTGAACAACAGCAAACATAATAATAAATAAAATAATGGCAGTTGAAGTTATATTTTTACGTATAAATGCACGATACATAATAAATTATATTAAGATAAGTTTTTTAAATAAAAAGTTTTTACTAAATAAAAGAACTTTTTAAAAGTTCTCAAAACAACAAATATTTTTAATTACATATAATCTACAGCATCGTCTACTTCTTCTCCATCTTCAGCAATTGCCGCTAAATTAAAAACTTCTGAATCAATTTGTGCTTGAACTGCTTCTTGTTCCATAAATTCATAAACATCACTATCAATCATATTTAATTGATAAATTTCGCTACTAAATTCAGTTACTTCATCTCGTATTCCCATTTTCATTTCCATTAATGCTGTCTTTTCTAATTCTTCCCTTTCTTTATCGTATTGATTTTCATCATATTCAAAAATAGCACGTGTTTGTCCTATACTCCAATCTCCTAGACTATGGTTTTTCATAATATTTTCTACTTTCCTTTCTTCATCTGCCAAATCTCGGAAATTTGCTGTAATTTTTGCTTTTTCTTTTTCTTTTGATTTTAAAACATTTTTAGTTACATCTTCAGGTGTAATATTTAACATTTTCTTATATGATTCTACTATTTTCAAATAATTAGAAATTAATTTACAGGATATTTTTTCTAGTTCTTCTTTTTCCCCTCGAATAATTAATTCATCTGTAGGTGCTCCCATAACACTTGTTTTCATATCATCCTCATCTACATCTATTTCCAATTCAGCATCAAAAGAATTTATGTAAAGCATAATAGATGATAAAAATAAGTAAAGACCTATATTTTTACACATCTCTCCATTAAAAATGCTTTCTTTACTTTCTTCACTCATAATTTTAGAGAAAAAAGGTATTGCGTCAAGTAATCTTAATATATCTTCATTATTTTTTAATACATAGTTTAATACAGCATTTATATTTTTATTTCCATAATATTTTTTAAAATACTCATAATCACGTTCCATTATTTTATTTACATCACTAACATGACGTTGACTTAATTTCCAATGTGAAGGTACTGAATATTTTTTAACTTTATTTAAAATAATATTTGGGTAAATTGTTAATATATCTTGTGTCATTTGTTTTAATAAATTAAAAATAGTAAAGTTAGTTTCTTCTTCTTTATACATATAAATTTCTTCTCCTACAAGTTTCCAATTTAATATATATCTTTCAGAGCGTTTTTCAGCCTTTTTTGTCATTTTTTCGGCTTGTAACTTAAAATTTAAAATTAAATCTTTTAAATTACGTTTTAATTCACCATGTTCATGTAACTTTTCTGTTATTGTTTGAGATAATTCTTCATTCCATTCTTTTATTTTAAAATTAAATTTTTCAATCGTAGGATCAGATTCTTTTTCCTTTTTATGAGAAATACTAAATCGATCTATAACTTCATGTATCAATGGTATTATTTCACTATGTGGAATATTAACAGTAGATTTTTCACTTAAATATTCAATAACTGATTCTAAATACATTTTTTCTGTTATTATAGCAGGATCTATGTTAAAATTTATAATGTTTTTTCTAGAAATGTTATGTATAAGTGCTTTTAATGTATCACCAGAATAATTTAATCCTTCACTTTTCATTATATCTATTTTTCTCTCCAAAGTATCAGAAGATCTAAATCCTGCCGTATTTTTAACACAAAGCCTTTGTAAGTCATCATCTAATACAACACCACTATTAAATTGGCAAAATTTAATAAATGCCAAATAAATAACATCTTCACTAAAATGTGAATCTATAGATGGAAAAACAATTTTTGTATCTTTAGTAAAGTTTAACATTGATGGAATTAATATTTTTGTATATTTTTCATAAATATCGCTAGTTTTTTTTACTCTCTCATTATATTTTTCTATTGATTTTTCTTTATTAATAAAATAATAATATGTGCTGGGTTCTCCTTCATTACAACAGGCATTTTCAAGAAAAGGTACATTACTCATACTAGCAAGTAACATAGGTTCACTATCTATTGCTTTTTGTACAGATTCAAAAATAGAAAAACTATTTTTAACAATATTTCCGTATAATCCCCATAATCTTATGAATTGATTTACGTTACTAGATTGAATATCTGACACTAAAAGTTTTTCAAAATTATCTCCTATATTTTGTAAATCACTAACAGTTATTGGCATTAAAGGCGGTAAATAATTATGCCATAATTGTACATCAAAATTTTCCGAAATAAATTCTATATCTTTATTTTCCATATTCCAAACTCTTTTTTGTTGTATTTTTTCAACAACATAATCTATTTTTAGTATTTTTTCAGTCATAAATTTATGTAAATCTGTATTTAATTTATCTACTTTATCTTGAAAATTTGATCTATTTGCTTTTGGTAAAACAATCCATGGTCTATCTTTTCCTCTACGTAAATGCATTAAAACACAATTAAAATAATTTACAAACCCCATATCACTATTTCCATTTAAGGGAAATCCATTAAACGATTTAATACAAATAGAAAAAGTAACATCAGATGAAATATTAGGTATAGAACATTGTACACCAATAATATAAGCAGCACTCAATGATTTCAATAAAATTTCATCATGTTTATATGCATAAGGTTTTACCGGTTTTTTATTTTTCTTTTTTCTCTCCATAAGTTCTTTGTATTTTCTTTCATCCATTAAGTTTTTATTTAAACTATCAATGGTTAATCTAATCATAAAGGGATGTTCGTCTTCACTATTTATTTGTAATTTTTTATCAAATGCTTCTAAAAACTTTTTTATATCTTTTGCCAATGTGGTTTCGTAATCAAACTGTTTATCTTTAACCATGTTTGATTTAAAACTCAATACATCTATATTTTCTAGCATTATTTCTCGGGAAACAATTTTATATCCACTTTCATCATATCCCTCACTATCGTCAAACTCAATAAATTTTATAATATAACCGCTATATTTATCAATAATTTTATCGTTATCATCACTAATTTGTCCTCTATCTTTACAAACTGATTCAAGTATTTCTTGATATATTCCTTGCGAAAATGCTTCGGCTAATGTAAAATAAAATGTAGGTAATAACTTTACATTTGTATCTATACAATAAAACCAATATGGACTTTCATCTGTATTATTTAAATCATAATCTCGACAAAATTTTTCAATAAAAATTTGTATGTTATTAAATTTTTTAACTAAATCACTTTGAGATAATATAACATCTCTTAATTCAGCATATGGAGAGATAATCATATCTTCAACATCTAATTGTGATGCTATTTTTAATTGTACAAAATCACGTTCTATAGAAATACGTGTTTTTAAATTTTTTAATTTTTTAATATTATTTAGTGATTGAATTAAATTTGTTTCTATGGTAACTTTTAAGTCTGATAAAGACATTCTTATTTGTTCTTCTAATTTTTCAGTTACTTGTGTAAAGAAATTTTTTTGTAATAATTCTTTACTTTCATCTAATCCTATACATTGTTTATTTATTTTGATACAATTATCTTTTAAATTACAAAAATTCATAGTTTCGATACTTTGGCCTTCTTTAGTTTTATCTAATTTCCATTTATTATCTGAGCGAATATAGTATTTATAATCCATATCACCTAGATCTAGTATGGCATAATCACCATTTTGGACCATTTTTGATCCTAAAATCATAGAAGTAGCATCACGAAGGGCTTTATCTTCTACTAATCCATTATTTTTCATTAAAAATTCAGTTAATTTGGTAATTTGAATATCAGGTTCATCTTCTATATCACCATAATTATCCTTCCATGCATGTCCTATGTCATATGGAGTATCATCATATTTTCTATCAAAAAATACATCAATATCATCACGACTATCTTGCTCTAGTTCTTCAATATCATTATATTTTTTAGCAAGTACTATTGGCTCACATTCTTTTGAATTTCCCATTTCTCCAGCAGTTTTAACAGCGTCAATTTCTTCCATAATACTTTTTTCAATATCAATGGGTTGTGCAAAACTTATAAGATCACTTGCAAGTGCATTTAAATATGTTCTTCCACAATCAATATCAATTATTTTTTTTAAAGAAATATCTGTTGGCATTTCTTTATGAATATTATAACCATCACTTGAAAAGATATCAGTATCGCCAAAATAATAAGATTTAATTAAACTAGGTAATATTGTATGTACATCATAATTTTGTTGACTTGTTAAATACTTAGTATATTTGTCTTTATTTATTACTAATCTTCTTTTAATTCTATCAATTTCTAATGTAACAAAATTCATAATATCATGATATTGTTTAAACGTTATATCATCATCATAAATTAAAAATGGTTCTAATTGTTCAATTACTTTATGAAAAGAAACACCTGCTTTAATATATTTTTTAAATAAATGAAATAACTCTTTTGTTTTAGGTATTAATTTATTTAAATAATCTTCATAAACTTGTGTATCATCAGATCTATCATCAAATATTCTAAGTTCTTCAAAATTTGTATATAATGGTTTATCAAAAATATCTAATTTTTTTTTAGATTTTACTTGATCTTTATTTTCAATAATAGTTCTTTTTTTAAAGTTAGTAAATTCATTTAATATTTTAAAATATGAGAAATTTATTTTATTTAATTGTGATTTTTCTAATATATTAGTTTTAGGTAACGATATCTTTGAATATTTAATAATAGATTGTGGTAATGTAAAAAATCCCTTTAAAAATAATATATCATTTGTTGTTAAATTATCAAGATATAAAACACTTTTTTTATTTTGTGGATCAGGATTTACTAAATGTGTTAAACCTGTATTAAATCTTTGCATGACAAATCTATTTTGATTAATATTAACCTGTGGTTTTAAAAATAAATCATTATCAGAAGACATTGTTGTCGAATAAAAATCAGGTATATTATCAAGTAGAACTTCAAAATCATTCATAACTTCTTGAATTTTAATTATATTTGTTAAATCAGTGGGTTCAATATGTGGTGTAAAATATTGTTTTAAATTTTGATAAAGAAATTTATATTTATTTTGCCCATCTGGAATAGCATTTTTATAATATTGATATATAAGTTGAAATTCATCATTTAAAGCAAAATCAATCCCTAAAACATTAATATTTTCATCATCTTCATCAAAACTATGTTCTTTATCATATAGATTTTTTTTATTTTTTATAACTGGTAAAATCCATGCTAATTTTTTATTAAATTGTTTAAAATTTTCTACCAATGGTTTATAATTTGATCCTTTTTTAAATATTTTTTCAGCATTTCCTTCTTCATTAAACATTGAAAATTTTCTTCTTAATTGTTTGAATCGTTCAATTAAAATATGTATTTTATTAAGTTTTTCAGAAGTTCGTTCATTTGTAGGAATAGATGCTAATAATTCATCTAGTAAATCTGTAGTTTGCATATCTACACTGTAACGTTTTTCTTGCTCAGAAACATTTATCTCTTGAGTAATTTCTCCCAAATCTTCATCTAAAATTTCTATATCATCTAAATCAATAAATGCTTCTTTTATATTTTCCGCTTGTTCTTCAGTGTCTAAATCTAATTCTAAATCTAATTCTAAATCATCATCCATATCATCTTCATCAATTTCAGGAGAAATTTCTAATTTAGCTGTTTTTTCTATATCAACAATAGGATCTTGGTCTTCTAAAGTTGATTTAGACCCGGGTTTTTCAATATGTTGAATAGAAACAATATTAAGATTTTTTGGTATACCTTTATATTCAAAATCAATATAAATTGTTTCTTTGTTTGGATATGTAGTAATTTCAATCATATCTTCTTGAATATCACTAATTAAACCATTAATAAGTAAAGGAGTATCCGCATCAAAATAAATACTTATCCAATTTCCCGGAATCAAATCATTTTGCTTTGCATAACCTTTTTCTATAGGATTTTCTAGAATAAAAATGCTTTCTATTGTTTCATCTGTTATATTTCCATCTACAATATTTAATGTAATATTAGATAAATCATCTTGTTGTATTAGTTCAATTGTTTTATCATCTAAATAATCTATAATAAATATTTTTTCATGAATTTTTAAGTTTTCACTCGCATTTATTTGAATAATTTGTCCTAATTCTAAAAATATTAATTCTTGTGTACTAATTTTTGACATTACTTATATTTATAGAAGAAATTATATATTATTTTTTATACTATATATTTAATAAATATAAAGAGAATCTTATTATATTAATAAGATGGCAACTTACGCTCCACTAAATGTAATAGATACTGAAAATTTTTTACAAAATATTGATTTTACGGTAAGAAATGTTGGTAATTATCATATAATTAAATATAAAAAAGAAAAACTAAATAACTCTAATGTAAAAACATTAGGTCAGTTGAGATCAATTATTACCGATGGAAAAAATATTTTATGTATGGCTCCACCAAAATCTATTTATTTTGATGTATTTATTAATGAAAATAATATTGAGGACTGCTATTTTGAAGAATTTATTGAAGGTACAATGATTAATGTATTTTGGGATCATACAATTGGAGATTGGAATATTGCTACAAAAAGTAATATAGGTGCAAAGTGCAAATATAATGTTACATCAAATAAAACTTTTCGATATATGTTTTTAGATGCAATGAATTATTGTGGTTTGGAATTTGGTATTCTTGATCCAGGAATTATGTATAGTTTTGTTTTACAACACCCTGAAAACAGAATTGTTATTCCAATTATTTCACCTAAGATTTATTTAATTGCTGCTTACAAAATTAATAATATTAAAGGAGAAGTTGAAAAACAAGTAAATATAATATTACCAGGAGTAGAAACGGTAAAAAGATATACTTATAAAGATATACAAGTAACTTTTGGAGATACTTGGCAAAGGATAAAAAATTATTTTAATGATGATAATTTAGATTATAAAAAGCATGGTATGATTGTATATAATAATCATGGGCATAGGATGAAAATTCGATCAAAAAATTATGAAAAAGTTAAAATGTTAAAAGGTAACACACCAAAAATTCAATATCATTATTATTATTTAAGACAAAATGGTATAGTTGGTGAATTTTTACAATATTATCCAGAATATAAAGATGAGTTTCGTCAACTAAGACGAGATATGCATGTTTTTACTGATACTTTATATAAGAATTATATTCATTGTTATATTAAAAAAGAAAAAAAGGTAAAAGAATTTCCTTATAATTTTAAAATTCATATGTTTAATTTGCATAAAATTTATATAGAAGATTTAAGACCAGAAAAAAAATTTGTATCGAAACAAGTTGTTATTGATTACGTTAACAATTTGCATCCAGCAAAACTAATGTATTCTATTAATCATATTTATAATAAACATAAATTAGAGGAAAAAGTAGCAGAAGCGTTATCTATTTAAAAATATTCTTTTAAATTAGTGAAAATATTTATACCTGTTTGACAGGCATATGAAATAACAGATCGTATGTTTTCATCTGTAAAATTATCTTGTTGATGAAAACTAATTCTAATAATAGAGTCTGTATCATGAGGATGCATTTTAATAAATCCTATGTAATCTAGTACGCGATCTTCACTTAAATAATATTCATTATGTAAAATATATTCAATTACTTTTCCTATGGTGTAATCTTCATTTTCTAATGTAATATCCACTGTATTACTCATAGTTGTTTTGTCTTTTTCAATAATGAGTTTTCCACTTTGACAAATCTCATTTATTGTTGCTAATTTTTTATTTATAACATTAATTGCAGCATGTACTAAATCTAAATTGGTATAAACGCCAATCGTTTCTATTTTAAAGTCAAAACTATCTTTAACAAAGAATCGTTTTCCTTTTAAAAGTTTCCAATTTTTTTCAAAATAATCAATATCTTTTTTTTCATAACCTTTTTCTTCAAGTTCTTGCTCTACTTGTTGCCACTGTGATTGTTGTTCCACTTTATCTGGTGTATTTGCATAAGCACAAGTAGATACAAGATTATACATACCATTCTGTGATGCATTAGAAACAGAAAGTTTGCATTCTAAATGCAATTCTTGTCCTGGAATATCATTTGATATTTTTGGTCGAAGTCTAGCAAACAAAATATGTCCATTTGTCAATGGATCAGGAGGAAATATTTGAGAAACGGCTTCATCATCTAAATAAGTATTTGTTGTAAGATTTTTTATTTTAAAATCATTTGTAGTAATATAATCAATAGAGTCTGAATCATTTACTCTATTTATTTCTACAACTAAATCATCAATAATATCAAAATCTTTAATATGAACTGGAATAGAACCTAAACGTTGTTTTAATATTTCATTATTAAATCGGCTAGTATTTTTAAAAATTTTAATATGATTTTTTTCTAAAGATGTATCCATAACAACACATTCAATATCACTTAAAATAGTTCTTCTCAATGCATTTGCAATACTAACATTTGTATTTTCCATAGTAAATGTCATTATACCATCAGTTTCTTGTGATTCTTTTACACTAGGAAGAATTAAAGAACTTTTAGGAATATTTTGAGATACACTTACTTTTGTTTTTTGACTCATATATACAAATAACTAATATAGTTTTTTTAATATTAAATTTCAATTTATTATTAAATTATTAAATTAATAAATTATAAAAAATAAAAAATATTTAAGTTAAATTTCTAATAAATTAGACTTTTAAATATATTAATGAGTAGTGTTTTATATTATAGTAAATATTGTGAAAATTGTAAAAATTTATTATACGAATTAGGTAAGTCTGATATTTCTAAACAAATACACTTTTTATCTATAGATAAACGAGTAAATAAAAATAAAAAAACTTATATTGTTTTAGATAACGGTTGTCAAGTTTTTTTACCCCCTAACATAACA
>CEUJ01165662.1_pt1 | contig 11975 bp, 16 predicted proteins | sample 361531 | NCBI WGS metagenome assembly CEUJ01 (sample SAMEA2622842, study PRJEB7988) | marine metagenome | biome: marine biome (ENVO:00000447); feature: marine epipelagic mixed layer (ENVO:xxxxxxxxx); material: "saline water (ENVO:00002010), including plankton (ENVO:xxxxxxxx)" | depth 140 m | reverse complement strand
TCCACAAACTCAACGATACCTCTGTTACCAACATTAAAGGCCCCGTTTAAGGAAAGCACTCTGGGATCATCCTCGGGATACAGATCCAACTTAGAGATGTCCTCTGAGCCTATGAGGATTGAAGTGTCTTGAGTATTAGCATCTACAGGAGGAACGACACCTACACCCCGTCTTCCTCGAACTGAGAAAGATGATTGCTTGACTGGAAAATCTTCGTACTTACCGTCGAACTCTTCTAAGAGCCTATGGCGGCAAACTGGACAGAGATCTCCTTCAATCTTCACACCAAGCATTTCTTCAAATTGGGGTCGAAGAGATCGAGGCAGCAGATGAAGAGGTTCTTCTCTAATCGGGCAGCCCTCGAGATGATAAATGCTGTCTGCTCTTTCAAGCCCCTTTTTAATGTGCTCAATAAGCGCTGATTTTCCGGCGCCGACTGGGCCTAGCAAAAGAAGAACTTGTCTACTTTCCTCGCCTTTCATTGATGCAGATCTAAGGAATCTCATTACCTTGGCAAGTGACCTCTCCATTCCAAAGAAGTGAGGTTTAAAGTAATTGTAGACTTTTATTTTCTCGCTATCGAAAAGTCGTCGACATCTTTCATCAGTTTCATCGAGGACTTCGATTCCTTCTGAAGTTAAAGACTCATATAGCCTTTTATGTGCAAGATTTGCAATCTTAGGATCTTCTTCTAAGACTTCTAAATATTCAAGAAAAGTTCCCTCAAATGACTTGTCTTTCTTTTCAGCTCTCTGCTTGCTAATAATTTCAGCAAATTTTGATTTTGACATTCTTTATGCTCCACACGTTCAATAATACACAATAATATGTAGGAGTTTAAATCTCGAAAGGTTCGTCTTCTATGATTGTAAAGAACTTAAAGTCATCACCCCAGAGGTCTAGGATGTGGTCACATACATTGTGTGCGTAATCAAGATCTAAATCTCTACCATCATGCTCATGTCGCAGAACTAGAGTGTGATCCTTCTGCATTTCTTCTATATAAATGTTTGGCAGTGAGTTAAGACCTACATTTTTTATAAGGTCTTCTCGAATCTGCTTCCACCCACCTTCGTCAGATATATCGTCGATTGTCCACTCTTTCTTTTTCTTTGAATAAGAGAAAAGATTAAGATCTTCGCAGATCTCGCGGTTAAGGTATGTCCTAATAAAAGATTCATCATTGTGTGATGTTCTAGCTATGAAGCACTCATCTAGACCCTTATTTTCTTCAATCCACTTAAAAATGGTAAAACCTAAGTGATATGGATTAATTCTTCCAACCATAGGCCTAAGAACTTGATTATGAAACTTCAAAAAAGATAAGTGGAACTCTTGAGGAAGATCTAATTCTGACATGATTTTATAGTGCCAAAACGATGCCCAGCCTTCATTCATAATTTTTGTCATTGCTTGCGGCATAAAATACATCGACTCTTCTCGAACAATATTAACAATATCTCTTTCCCAGGAATCTAGATTCCTAGAATATTTTGCTATAAATCCTAAGACATCATAGTCTGGCTCTAAGGGTATTTTATTGACATTGAAGTCAAGTGGTAAATTCTCCGGCATGTAATTGGCAATATCAACATAATATTGCTTTATTTCATCGTGAGTCTTTCTTTTTATTCCGAATTCACGATAGTTGTGATATTTGAGAGCGTGACAGGCGTCAATAATCTTCTCTACAGACTCTACGCCGATGTGTGTGTTATCAACATACTTCTTGATTCTCTTTGCCGCATTTCTAAATCTAGAAATTACATTTGCAGCATCTGTATGGCCAAACATTCGGTTGTTCTTAAAAAAGTCAGAGTGGCCTACACAATGTGCCATAATAAGAACCTGGAGAGGAAGAGGATTCTCAGACATTAAATATGATATCGAAGGATCACTATTGATGATCATCTCATAGGGAAGACCCTCCATGCCGAGATTATACATGGTGTGTGTTCTCTCAAAAGATTTTCCATAAGACCAGTGCTGGTAGTGTGTCGGCATTCCAATGTATGACATGTAACCAATCATATCATGATAATCACATACCTCATAGTCAATCGGATACCAGTCAAGATTGTATTTCTTGGCTAGGCTAACAATTTTTTCGTCCCATTCTTGCAAGTCTTCAAAAGTCCATTGCATTACTCTGATCTCCCTCCGAAAAGCTTTTTAAATGAAGGCCAAATCTCCTTTGAATTAATCATCTTTAACGTCTTAAATTTCTTTCCTACCAGCGGTTGGTAAACATCCCACATTCTAGAGTTTCCATTTTGACGCCACTGAGATGATTCATTTGCAGGATCAATTTCACAAAAAGCGTAGAGCTGTGAAATCTCTTTAAGTTTTTGCGAAACATTAAAAGCTTTTTCTTCATCCTCTGACCAGTTGTCTCCATCAGAGCAGTGAAAAGAATAAATGTTCCAATTACTAGGGTGATATCTCTTTTCTACTATTTCCAGAGTAAGATCAATGGCAGGGGAAATAAAAGTTCCGCCTGAAGGAGCTAAGCTAAAGAAATCGTTCTCGCTTACTTCTTTTGCTGTTGTTGTATGAGCAATGAATACAACTTCCACATTGTCGTACTTGTGCCTCAAGAATTGATATAGAAGAAAGAAAAAACTGCGCGCAATATACTTTTTCTCTGTGCTCATTGACCCAGAAATATCCATGATAAAGAATATTGCCGCCGATGATATTTCTGTCTCTTTTACTTTGAAATGCTTATATCGAAGGTCGTCATCATGAAAAGGAAATCTTTCCTCATCTTCAGGGTTATAAGTTCCTGCTTTCTGAGCCATTTTCTTTCGGCGGATCTTCTGCTTGAGAGTCTCTTTTTTCGAAAGGCGAGGACGAATTCCCTTGGGTCTAAAACCTTTTCTACGAAAAGTATCGGAGGACAGAAACTTAAATTTCTTTTTATCCAGGTCAGGAAGCTCAAGATCGCTGAAAAGATATTCTGCGAGTTCCTCTAATGTAATCTCTACGTCATAGAACTCTTCACCTGGTTTATCACCTGGTTTGTTACCTGATTTGTTACCTTCGTTATCCTCAGCAATCTTTTGACCGCGGTGGATATCTTTGCCAGGAGCTGATCCTACTTTCTTGGAGTTGTCGCCGTAGATAAACTGGTATTCTTTAATGCCTTTGACAGGTATCCGAACTTTTTTCTTGCCATCTTGTCCAATAATAGACTCTTCAGCAACTATATTTCTAATTCCTTCTTTTAAGGCTTTATCTATTTTTTGTTTGTGTCTAGATCGATCTGTAGCTGATCTGTCTGCTATGGATTTATGTTTTCGAAAAGTGCTCATAGTTGTTCTTGGACATTTTTAAGATAACATCATCTTCCATAGCATATTAACAACTAGAGCGAAAAGTGTACTACCGAATAGCCATTGTAGCCTAGAAACATTTGATTGCCATATCTTGAGTCTATCTAAATCAATATTATGCTGGTCGATTACATCTATCTTTTTTGCAGCTTCTTTTTGCCAACCAATAAAGTCCTCAAGTAGCTCAATTTTCTGCTCTGCTCTTTCGACAAACTGGAGCCTTCTATTAGACTCTGCTTCAAGATCTCTCACTCTAGAGATAATTCCTTTTTCAGGATCATTTATAGTGTCTTTAAGTTCATCAACAGACTCATGAAGAGACTGGATGCTAGAATTTGCATTCTTTACATCAACAGCAAGTTTATCAAATCCACCGTTTAATACTTTAGCACTTGCCAGCTTCTCATTAATTGAAGCTATAGCTTTTAAAATTTGATCGTTGGTTGCCAATTTACTCTCCTGAGAATCTGCAAAGAACTCTGTATTAAGTATCTAAAACAGGAGAGAATTTGCCCTTATAGAAGAAACAGAAGAGCTAAATTTACAACTGCTAAAACTGCAGCGCCTGTTGCAACCCAACCTATTTTTTTAACTCTGTCTTCAACGGCAATTAATTGAGCTGCCATTCTTTTAGGATTGATTGACATTTAGTTTCCTCCTGTGTGAAAATGATCTTCGTGATCATGTGAGTGAGCCTCATCGACAAAGCTGTTAGGGTCGATCTGAACTCCGCTCGCATCCGTGACTTCAAAGTGAAGATGAGGACCGGTGCTTCTTCCCGTTGAACCTACCTCTCCGATAAGCTCACCTTTCTCGATCCTGTCACCTCGCTTTACATAAATATTACTCAAGTGACAATACTTGTTAAAGACTTCTTCGCTGACCTTCACTATGACATAGTGTCCACAACCCCGATACCCTTTTGAGGTCTTAACAATCCTTCCTGCTGCTAGTGCAGGGATTCCAGCTCCGTATCTTCCCGCGAAATCAATGCCCCGATGAAAACGAGTCCCGAAAGTAAAGGGATCGTTTCTCCAGCCCCAGTTAGAAGTCACGATATCGTAACGAACTAAGCCCTTTGATTTAGCAATCTCGGACTTAACAATCGGAACGGGCTTTTTCTTGTATTTTTTGTTAAATTTATTGATCTGGGGAACAAAATTATGATTTGCATAGTCGATTCCATGAAATAGAAGGTAGAAAAAGCCCATCATTTTCATGTAAGCAGCTAATTTATTCATCTTATTTCTCCTGTTTCTATTTTACCACAGGAAATAAAACTTACACATTTTCATTACACTTTGGACATCGATACAAAATCTCAGCACCTCTAAAAGTTGCTTGCCAATCATCTAAAGCCCCGGGTTGATTTTGATCGAAAGGCTCTGGGCAAAAACTACACTTTTTAGGGAGCATTCTGAGAAGATTCGTAAGACCGTCAAGCTTTTTTTGTGAATCAATTCTGTGCTTTTCTTCAGAAAGCCTTTTTTGCTTAGACTTATTAGCTCTTTTAAGTCTTTTCTTTTCAGACTTTTTCTGATTTTTACGAGAATTTTTATTTTTCATTAAACACCTTCTCTATTATGGTTATCTATTATATAGAGAGAATACAGAGTTATCTATACTTTATTCATTATCATCTAATATTATAGATCTTATAGGAATATTGTATCTCTGATATCTGTACAGTACGGGAATAGCTAACGTGAGATAGTCATCATCCTCGTTAAAGTGAAATCCGGAGCCCCGATCATCTTCGAAAAGATATCTTCCTGGACGACCTACTGGCCGACCAATAATCAAACCTAGATTTTCCGATTCTTCGTCCCTGAATTTTATTAGATTACCTACTGCGAATGTATTGTAGTAGATCTTTTTCAATTACTCAAAGACTGCTAGCAGTTCACCTTCTCCGCCCGGAATATCATCTTCATCATATTCCTCTTCAGCGAAGATATCTTCTTCTGCGCTAGCTAAAGTTTCACTTGAAGATTGTGGCATATTTTTAGGTTTTACTAAAGGCTTGCTAGGTGTTTTGATATTCTCTGATAAGCCTTTAAATAACTCAATTACTTTGTTGTAAGCATCATCTTCTGTCTTGACATCATCGCGTATGAATATCAAGTAAAGTGCATTACCCAGTCTCTTCTGTGCAAGCAGAGCATCGCTGTCAAAAGATTCCATGAAGGCGTCTAATGACTTTGTGACACCAAACAAGTCTTGCATAAAGTTAACGACACCTCCTGCATCCCATCCCGGTGCATTTTTCATAGATAATCCGTAGTCATCAGCTACCTTTTCGCTCGCAAAAGGATTATCTTGCTCGGAAACTACTTTCTCTGCTCCGACAGCTGCATCTCCTGCAAGGCCAGGAGCAACAATCGACGCCCCTATACCTGCCCCCATTTGACGCTTAGTAAGTTTATAAGTTGCCCCTTTTGATATATTGAGAGCCTTTGCAACTTTACCTACAGGAGGTGCAGCTTTAGTTGCTACTTGCACTGCACCAAACACACCAGGCGCAATCTTTCCAAAAAATGCTGCAGCAGGACCAAAAGCAATCCAGCTTAAGAAATAAATTGCACCCGTGGCATACTTCTTCAGTCTAAAAGCATCAAAAATATCTCTGACGGCTTCTTGGAAGTCACCCCTTCCTTGAATTGTTACCGTTCCGTCCTCGTCAGGCTCAGATTTCTCAGGTTTTGAGGCGATCTGCTTAAGCCTAGAAAATCCAGAATTAATAAGTTCTGCAATGTAGTATGCTCCTCGTCCTGCCATGTCCTTGCTATTAAATCCGCTTACCTGCCAAGTAGCAGTTGTCAGTGCATCTAAATCAGACATTACTTTTGAAGAAGCTTCACCGTTTCTAATTTTATCTAAGTTATTAAAAACGTTGCTCTGTATGTTATTCCATGCTTGCTTTCTACCCTGTTCTTTCTTTTGCTCAGATATCATCTCTTGGATTACAGGTTTTAATGTCTTTATATCCATAATCTTTTTCATAATTTTTCCTACAAAACACTTTTAAGCTTAGACTGAGTGTCTTTAAGTTTAGCTCGCCAGTCAGGATCACCTGATTTTCGATAAAGACTTCTAAGGGTTACAGGTGATATCTCATCATTACCTCTTATCTCAACAAAACTCCAAGAGTTTCCTCCTGGATCACTTATGAATCTGGCAACTAGCTTTTCTGGTTTAACCTGACTTCCTTTGTACTTTGATATCACCACCTTGCCGCGATACTTGGAATCTTTTCCTGCTTTTCTCGAGGGCTTAGTAAGCGTATAAATGTTTCCAGGCTGATAAACCCCGACAGCCTTCAATTTACTTGTTATGTCGACAGCTTTTGCTTGACCTAAATTAACTTCTTCTTGGCCCATATTTGCGACATCAACTTCATCACTATCTGATGCTGAAAAATAAAGTGTTCCCGCCAGTGCACCCCCAATAACAAGAGTTCCTAGTGTTTTCACTAGCCACTGCGGGACAGACCAGCTTTCATCGTCAACTGCACCTGTAACCACTCTAGATGAAACATCAGCAACTGCATATGCTTTTCCAAGCCTTGTGGCATAAAGTCTACCCACTCCCGGGAGTTTTTCCAAAGCACCATCCAGCTGCTTGAATATTTCTATTACTTTGTTAGAGTCTCCTTTGGCTGCAGCCGCCTCTGCCTGACCTAAAAGTCCGGCAACGTCATCCATTCCTTGTGCAGCAACATCATCTGCAGATCGAACAGCAGCTTTTCCACCTTCTCGGGTAACTGTAACAGTAATAGCTTCTCTTCCTCCTGCTGCCGGGAGTCTAATACTTGTTGCACCCTTATCAATTAAAACCTTGAGCTCGTCCATTCCGGAAGCCCCTAGAGCTTGTGCGCCTTTAGCTGTAGCTCTTCCTGTAGAGCTGCCGGTGCCTTTTCTAAGATTAGCTCTTTGTCTTGAAAGCCTCTGGTATCTTTTTCCTAACTCTCTTTCAGCAGCATCACTACTTTTTCTTAGTGCAGAAACAGACTTACCAGTTTTACCAATATCATCTGCTAGTTTAGTTGCCGCTGCAGCAGCATCATCTGCTCCCAGCTTTCCAAGATCATCAGCTAGTCTTAAAATTGTTCCAAGTCTCTCCGCTAGAATTGAAGAGAGTTCTTCTATGATGATAGGCTTAAGATTTTTCGGATCTAATGACAACTTAATCTCCCGGTATGATTAGGCATCATCGCCTGGTAAATCAATCTGAGCAACGTCAGAAGCTCTAACCACATTGCCTTGAGCCAGAGCGCTGATAGCATTTTTAACTTCACTATATACGGCATCAACACTGTCGTGAAGGTCCGAAAAAAGATCTGTATCGCTATCTTCTAAAGAGTCTTGATTAAGATTGTATTCTTGTCTAGTAAGCTCGTCTAAGTCATCTCGAGCCGCGGCCAGATAAGCTAGAACATCTGCTAGCTTCTTGACTTTAATAGAATTATCATTTTGCTCTTTTAGAGGTTTTCTTTTAGGTGGTTTTTCCTCATCTGCTTTGCGATCAGCAGGAACATATTCAAAGGGATCTACAAGATCATCACCACCGGCCCAAGCATCTTCAACAGCCCCAACTTCTGCGGGATCTTTGACATCGGAAATTCTTCCAAGTTCTTCACGAATTACTTTTCTAAGTTGACTAAGTGTTAAATACATAAAGGCCTCCTCAAAGACACTCTCAGTATAACTATTCTACAGAAAAGTAAAGTGTGATAATGTTAACCTACTTTGCCGAGAACCTTTTTGAGAAGCTGGATCACACTGTCCTCTAAGCCAGAGTTTTCAATAGCTTTAGATGCTGCAGCCTTAAGTCTACCAGCAGTGCTTTCTTTTTCCTGTCTATCAGGTGTGCCTGGAGTGGGTTTACTCATTAGTAGGTCCTGTCGACCAGTTCCATCGCTGCTGTAGTTCTCGGCCCAAGGCGTCGGATTCTACCCTTAAAGTCTGCTCTCCAACCCTGGGGACCTTGAAAATAGCGTGCCATGTGCGAACCATCGGCTCTTCTTTTGAAAACTTCTCTTTTCTCTGTGTCAAAGAAGTATTTGATATCTTTGAAAGATGGGTCAGTGGTGTTATCGTAAACTTTTTCTCTAATGAAGATATCTGTGATATCAACTTCGTCGCCACCACCGACACCAGGATCTTCGTCCTCACGTGGAAGTGTCATCGGAGGAGGAGGAAGGTCTTCAACGCTCATGTTGAGATCTTCATCAATATCCTCATCTGTAAGAACAGGCTCGATTTCACCCGCTGTTGCTCTACCAATTAATCCAGCTGCTATCATACCTGCGATTGCAAGAGCAGTCCAGTGTCCCGCGATCCCAGGAACTCTAAAAATAACATTTCTAGGATATCGAACAAATCTAGCAAGAAACTCTTTAGCTCTTGCGGTAGGCGTTCCAAACTTTGCCACTGCTGCTAAAGCTTCTTTGGTTGTTGCGCCATCTGCAGTCTTTAGTGCTTTAAGAAGATCAGGAGTATTATGAACTCTCATAGTCCTTACACCGATTCCTCTTCCAGTAGCATCTTTAACGACTTTTTCTGCAACGCTTTTATTGAGGCGCATGAAAGAAGTTGTTCCGGGAAGGGTAAAAAATGTCTGGTCTCCAATCTGGAAAATTCTAGGACCTGGGTGAGGAGATCTACCTAGAGCGTGTGCAGCGCTAAGTGCATCTGCCATTTTCTTTCTTACTTTTGCACCGCCGGCCCCTTTTTCCATTACCTTCGAATATAGAAGCTTTGCATCGTCTGCTGTCAAAAGCCCTTTTTGAACACCTAGTTCAATCTGTGAAACGACAGTAGCTTTTGATGATGAAAATCCCCTAGCGCCCTGTCTTGCAGCGACGTTAACTAGATCATCACCCACAATTTTAAGAACATCATCCGCTGTCTGAGCAGTTCTTGCGCTGCCAGCTGTTGCCGCTTTAGCAGCGACCTGTGCAGTGTCATCAGCAGCCTTTGCTGCAGTTTTTGCACCTCGTCCAAAAAGGGAGGCTATTCTTGACAGAATTTGCTCGTCCATTGCGGCTAAGCTCTTTGATTCATTTGTCATTTGTCGAATTTCTTCTTGAATGACTTTTCTAAGTGCGATTTCTAATTGATTACTCATTAATAAATTCCTATTTAAAGCTTAAAATTCTTCTTCTTTGAATCGACCTTGAGACATTTGCTCCAGGCCAACTATCATAATGTCAAGAAGCTCCTTCGCGCTTGCATCTGCAAAATAACCGCCTTTAAGTTTCTCTTGAGCGGCTTTCATCGGGTTCTTCTTATATTCAGACGCGAAATTATTTCTAAATTTGTTGTAAAGCTTTTGTTGAGTTTTTTGGTCCTTTATTCCTTCAAAAGCCCTCTTCATTGCTTCGATGCCGTCCTGGACATGAGACCGGTTTGGCGAGCCAAGGACTCCTAAATGCAACCTAAGACTTTGCCCAACTTCACGCTGCATTTTGCGTGCACGACTAGCAATTTGAGAGTCAGTAATTTTTTCACCCTCTGCACCTTCGCCTTCTTTTTTCTTACTATCTTTTTGCTTGCCTCTTTGATTTATTAAAAATTTCATAAGGGAGCCAAAAGCTACCGTGTCGTGCTTCTTTAAGTGATTCTCAAGTCCTTTAAATGCGCTGGAAGGGATTGAGTTTATAAAGTTTTTTAGATGAACGTCATCCGAAGTATTTGCCGCTTCATCTCCTAGCTCAAAGTCAATGCTTAGCTTCCCTTTTAAGACTTTGGCAATCTCTCCAGCAACATCTGGACCAATTTGCTCATTAAGGCTTCTAATGGACTCTCTCACCATCTGTCTTATATCAGACTCCGATATTGCTGAATCAACCTTTTTTTCTCTAAAAATATCGAGCATTTCCTCATAGGATTTAGGGTTAGATTGAAAAGCATTTTTCATCGCCACAACAACTTTAGCTTCAACGGAATCTTTGCCCAGGCTGGCTAGATTAGAAGGATCATCAAAACCTGAAGCTGCTTTTTCCTTTTCATCGCCACCAGAAACTTCTTTTTCAGCAGCTTTAAAAACATCATCATCGGAACCTACCTTGTAAAGGCTTTGCAAAGTATCCATAATGCGACGATACGCTTTAGGAAGCTTAGTGGCTGATATTTTTCTCTTACCTACGATTCTTTTAAACTTATCAGGAGCTCCGGAAACTGTGAACTCTTTAGCTTTTACATCTAAGTCGTATGTGAATCCTTGCCCGCGGTCCACGCGGATGGAAACCTTTCCGCCCTCTTCAACTTCTTCTTTGGATGCTTTTTGCTCGCTTAGAATACTGGAGGCAGGGATAAGGTTTTCAAGCTCTTTGGCGGAAATTTTAAATTTCATTTATGAGTTCTCCCGGCGACGCAAAAATGAATTACATTCTACGTTCAGACAGTAAATATTTCATCCGGAAGAAAAAATAAAATCTATTAAGAAGCTTCTTGCTTAGCTTTCATCTCATCCAAAGACGACTTCATATCATCAAGTCGAGAATTAATGCTTTCCTCCAGGGCTTTGATCGCTGTGAGGATCTCTTCTTTGGCTCCACCAAGTTCAGCCTCAACGTGTGCCTTGTCAGCTAGCTCCTGCTCTTGAATAACAGGGCGATGATTCAGCTCTCGACGAATAAATTCTCTTAATTGTCTTTGTGATAGCTTCATATGTTATCTGCGCTTTCTGATAACTTATCGCGAAAATTAGCGCGAACTTTGATAAAATTTTTGAATTTAATATCTTTGCGAACACCAACGTATGCACCTTCGGGCTTAGTAAGCTCACCCTTAATTGTGACATCGGAAAAATCAATTGATGTCTTCTTTTTGTAGGACACAGTGTCTTCTTGCTGGACCACATCGCCGGCATAGACATGAGATGCCCATAAAAGCGCTATTAAAAGTGCAAGAATTTTATACATGATATCCCTAGACAAATTAATCCCCGCGAAACACGAATGTCGCGCATTGATTAACTATCCAAGAAAAAGTAGAAGTGTCTTAAAATTTAACGTCGTGATCCTGGCGGTTACGCCATACCCACACCGGTGTCACGATATCTATTTGGCCCGCTGGAGACGCCCCGAAGCCTTGACACAAAGTCCGAAAGTTGAGCATCGCTAGCATCATCAAGCAAGTCTAGTGCTTGACGAACAGGTGATCCGACCGGTAGGTCGGCTCGATTTCGAATGGCGCGGAGGACAGAATCGTGAAGGACGTCGGAATCCACCGCGGAGCGGGTCACGGCGCGGGCTTGAACAACAGGGGCCATTGGATCGGCATCTTGATCATTGCCGGAAGGCAAAACGTAATCGGTGGTGGGGCTTATGGCAACTAGTTCTTCTCGAACAATCTTGCGCAGATCTTTAAGCTTGATCTGCATCGCTTTCACCTTCGGTGTTCTCGAGCATGCTCACGGCACGAGACTTGGTGCCACTATTTGCAACTTTCATAGCCTTAGAAAGGTCACCTGCGACGCATTGATCATCATGATCGGAATCTAAAAGATGCACGACAACATCTGTCGGAACTCCTGCCAATGTAGCTTGACGTGCCATGTCTAAAACATGTTTGCTACGTCTACCTTCGGCGTCGGTTTGAAAAACAACAGGAGCGCGGTCGGCTTCTTTAAGGG